>JAAUXU010039716.1_pt1 | contig 46414 bp, 21 predicted proteins | sample 7278151 | NCBI WGS metagenome assembly JAAUXU01 (sample SAMN14350113, study PRJNA611818) | marine sediment metagenome | isolation source: surface marine sediment (1.8m) | place: French Polynesia: Moorea | collected 2018-08
AGCTAAAACACTCTTTGAGGAGGCCACAGTTGCAGTGCTGTCGCCAGTGCTCTCGTCCACAGTCAGGGTGACGACGGAGATGTCGATGGATAAAATGCAAATCCTCTTTTTCCCATACGAAATGTCGGCCGCCTTGGCCTGTTTGCAACGTCCCCTTAGCCAGCTCCTGGGCCAGGCCAGAGCAGAAGGTCATGTCAGTCTAATCCGTGCTGTCCCTGGTGACGTGCCCGAGCTGCAGGACACATCCAAGCATGTCCCTGACACCGAGCTGCTCAATGACAGATCAATATCGACCAGTGTGGACACACCCTAAGCAAGTCTTCTTTCCCATTAGCATTTCGGGCTGAACCAGCCAAGTGAGCGATGACTCATGGAAAGCGTTAGGGCCTCCTTTTTTTTCGCAAAACTTTTTTCAGTGCCAAAGTTCTGATTCAGGCAGGTCGAAAATTGCGAAAAAAAGTTCTGTTGTCTACTAAAAGTGAGTGTGAATTACTTCTCGGCATAGAAGAAACTCCAAGTTGTTCCCCCTCCTGTGTGTGTGCAATCAGCGCACCCTTATTTTTCTGCCCAAGCTGCCTACGTTGTGGGTCCCCAAGCGAACACATTTCTCCATCAGCCCGCATTTTCACTGCTGAATTTCCTCTGGATAAACATACTAAATTGCACGCACACAAGCAGAAAGCAGCGATATTGAGCTTGCACGGCTGAGGCTGAGCAAGATTCTTACGCACTGCACGAGGCAGAAGAGAAACGCCAACGTCCAGGTTGTCAACGGAAACATGTGAGGATTCCTCGACGGCGATGGCATTTGGCTTTTTTCTGGCCTGCCAGTGGAAAGTTGGAAAGCAATGGAGCAGAGTCACTGTTTGCAGCGCGCGCGTGCCGACAATAATGAGATCACCATGACGTGCCACATGTACAACTTCTCAATCAACGACGACGACTGGCACACTGAGGGGTGGACGAGCCTCTGCTCAAACTGGTCCTTTTTGTGCCGCTCATACTGTATGGAGATCAAGTCTGTGTGTGTGTGTGTCCCTTGGGCTTGGCCGCCTCCAGAGAGAGCGTGGAGAGGGGCTTCTGGAAGAGAAAGGAAAGGGTTATCGACTGCTGCTGGGTTAATCATGCTAATGAATCTGGCATGCACGCGCATGTGTGTGCGCAGTCACATAGTTGCACGCTATTCACTCACGGTCATCCAATCCCCTCCTCTATCATGTATAATTTATATACATATACATACACACACACACACATACATACACATATATAGTACTGCACTGGCACTGGCGAAGGACGCGCTCGCACGGTGTAAAAAGTGACTCCGGCGACAATTCCGCACCTCCAAATCCGCCCAGTGCAAACGCGTCCTTAAGATCGAGGTTACGACAAGAAGAAAACAGCAATAACAGATCAGGGGCACTTATATGGCAGGGCAATTAGCCTGCTGCTCCCCTTGCTTTTGCTTGAGCAATTTGCAACAACAACCTCTTCTTCTCTCTGCGGATCGTGATCTGGATCAACGTTTCCCCATTTTTTTGTTCCTACCTGAAAGTGTCTTCTTCTTGGGTGGCGGAGAAGCAACCCAAGATGGTGTTTTTGTCACGCAGGAGTGAGAGAGACCAATGCAAACTATCACGGTTTAATGCAGCGCACCCGGAACGAGCAGCACCCACGCATGTAAATAGAATCGGGAGTACAGGGTGAGTCAGAAAAAAAACTGTGGGGGGGAGGGGGGCGTGTACAGGGTGGGAGGGGTCCCTCAAACGCGCGTGGGTCTTCCCTGGCTGTGTTTGTTTACATGCAGCGCGCGCATTAATGTGCTATTATTGCTATCTGTTATAATTATCATCATTTCCCCTCCGCCGGCGCAGTTGCAGCAATCTCGACAAGCAGAGGAAGCAATAAAGCTGCGCACAAGTCGCTATGCAGGTGACAGTAATTTAGTGCTTTGCCGCCCTCATAAAGCGGGGCTTTACCCACCCACCCACCCCTCCCCATACATACGCACGCAGCTTCTGCTTCCTTCCTGCCTTTCACCCTTGGGTCCATTTGCGGCCAAATATCTCGGAGGCAAGAAAAATCGGGGGAATGGAGTGTTTTGTTATGGCGCGAACACGATAGCTTTTTCGGCGAAAAACGTGCGCATACGCGGATGTCGGAGATTTAGGGTCGACGAACATTTTCTCCCTCGCTCTCTCCATGGGTGGGGAGACAAGATTCCTCCTGGCAAAGCCAACAAACAACCGGAGACTGTAAAAATCATGAGTGGCGGCCTCAAAAATGTAGCCCTTTTTCATCGTTGCTGCGCGTCCTGACCTCGGAGCAGTTGGACAACAAGGAGAGAAAAAGTAGATGTTTGGTTGAGCTCCTTGAGTCCAATAATGAGTTATCGGCAACTTCCATCTCCTTTTCACCTGGGGGCTCCACTTAAGTCGCTGAGTAAAAGGAAATATTGTCTTCTCTCCTCCCAGGAAGGCAAGAAGTGATTCTTCTTTTTACCCCTTTTCCGAGACAGAGAGAAAATGCTTCTGGATTGCAGGGGTCATATCCAATTTGGCCGAAATCGTCGGGACAGCAGCGGAGCCAAAAAATAGGGCAATAAACGAGCAGGGAACGAAAAAGTATCCACGTTACCTGCAGACAAAGAAAGAAACTTTTTTTCCTTTGGGGGAATTTCTCGTCTAGTTGATTGTAATCAACATTTGCATTGATAGCGGAGTCTCCTTGAAAAGAGTCAGGCAGCTTTTGGTGCCAAGTGGAGAAGAGGATCTTTGGTCATACCAGAACTTTCTTGGTGTACATTCTACACTTCTCTTTGTTGGGGCCGTCCAAGGTTAATCCGTCTCTATCAATCTGATTATGCAGCCAGTGAGTGAAGAAAGAATGAGGGGAGGGAGGAAAGGAGAAAAGAACACTCGGCCAGACATCTCGGACAAACGGTACTCGAAAGCGCAGCCCTCGTCCACGTGTGACTGCCAAGTTTAAGGCCTGTCGTGTCGTGCAGAGCGCCTTGAAGTCGGGCATGCACGACATGTGTGATCGTATTTTACATGCTGGCATTTACAGGGTGGTGCAACCCTTTGTGTTTCCATCCTTGGGCAACAGAAAAGGAACTTCTGGTCGCTCGCTGCGGTGTCAGGTGGGAGATCACGATGTGGCAACACTTTTAGAAATGTTTTTAACCAGAGACGAGGCATGTGGGCTGAATCAGGCGGAGACGCTGCTGCCTCAGGTTCGACCCGCACCACGTACCCGACCTCGGTGAGGTTCACGTCCAACGAGTACGACGTCATGGCCATGACGTCGTCGCGAGTCTTAAGGCAAGTGCTGAGGGTGCCGTCCCACGTGACATCTGAATGAAGCCCAAACAGCGCTGTGGCTGCTTGAACTGCCTCGAACGTGTCCGACTTGGCCCAGAACATCCTGGGAGTGCCGGTTGGCAGTGGAGAGGGGCGTGCGCGAGCAGCAGAGACATGGCCTAAACTCGGCCTAACCGTGAATGTCAAGTGTTCCGGTGTCAACACCAGATCAGACCAGGTGGTGCGGCCGACCAAGTCCACCACGTCGTGTCTGACCGAGACAGCGAGACAGTGAGCGAGAGAGAGATGGCGGTTGTAGCCTGGCTGTTCTAGTCGGAATGACGCGAGACCAATGCATGGACAATGAGGCCACTTTTGCCCGGGCTGGCTGCAGAAAATTAGGTAGGCAGCCTCGTGAGCCTCCCTTTCCTTTTCTCTCTCTCTCTCTCTCTCTGAGCATTGCATTCACGCACAAGCGCACATGTGCGTGCATGCGTGCGCGCGTGCGTGCGTGTGACGTAAATCCAAAATGGGCACTTATGCACTTGCGTCAGAGAGGAAAAAAATTGACAGGGTGGACCAATTACTGAACTCGAGTAAAGTCTCCCGGCACCATTTTGAAAAGGGACACGCTCAAAGTACAGCTTATTATAATGATACAAAGCTTCTCTTTCTGTGCGAATGCGTCACGTCTTCCCCAAGACTAATTTCGCCTGCCAGGTCTGACTCATGGCCCCAAAACTAATGTTATGCTTGTGGTTCTCAGCGAATGGAAATCGAAGCAAGGAGGGATCCGAGCAATTGATCAAGTGAGACCGTGACTGTATCGACGATATCATCGCAGGAGATAGGGAGGAAATATTGTCCCGGAGACTAAATGGGAGCCGTTGGATGAACCCACGTCTCTCCCTCTTTTTGAGCAGGACTTCTTTTTCCGTCAGTGACAGCTCATGAGAGTCCGCCAAGCTCTGAATGTGTCAGATCAGAGATAAGAGAGACTCCAGCAGAGCAGATTTTCTCTCTCTCTCTCTCTCTCTCTTTGCACAAGTGTTGACGCCGTCCTTATTGAAAGGTACGACGTCCACAATTTTGACAGCCACAGCGCAGAAGAATCACAACAGCTGCATTGGGAGCCAAACCATAGCCTTCGTCGTCGTCGTCGTCGCTGCAGCCGCTGCAGCCGCTGTAGCCGCTGCAGCCGCCGCAGCCGCCGCCGTCGTCCGCCACCACCTCTAGTCAGCAATTGTCCCTGTTCCCAGCAAGATGCAATCAGACTGACCAGACAGCGTTTTTCCCTCCCCTACCCAATCCTTTGCGGTCGAAATCAATTCCGCGACCGCTGCAAAAACATCCTGATTCTCTCCCTCCCCGAGGGTTTGTACACTGTGATCGCTGTCACCGAGTGCAGCGCTGACGACGACTTGGCGGGGAACAACTTGGGGTGGTTGTTTTTTCCCCAGCTTCATGATGCAGTTTTCTCTCTTTGATTGGCGGCTTGTGCATTTTCTCTGTGCCTGGCTTCGTTTTTTGCGCATCACTCGACCTTCGCAGTCGCTGCTGGAGTGAGGATAATTGATAAAGGCGAGGAGGAACTGTGAAAAGGTGAGGAGAGAGAAAGAAAACCAGGCGCTATTTCTGGAACGACGACGACCAGGACGCCGCTGCCGCCGCTGCCGCCGCTGTCGCCGCCGCCGCCAACGACGACGACGACGACGACGACGACGACGACGACGACGACGACGACGACGACCCTTCTCGCACAGATCGGATTTTCATTACGGGACAATGAAAATTTGGGTTCGGCCCTCACACTTTTGTAGACAAATCCCATTTCTCTTTCTCTCCCCCCCCCCCGGGGAGGGGACGGATGAGAACCCCATTCTAGGGGCCCAAAGAACAAAAAGTGGGCATGCTGAAAGGTGTCCAGCATCCCTCTTAGGGTGAGGTGCGGTGACCACTTAACCCCCCGGCGCAAGTTTTGCTACACAAGCAATGGGCAGGACCAAAGTTTATTTAGCAGAATGAACCCGGGGTCCAACCCATTGTTGAGGGGGCTCCTCGTGAATTTATCCTGAAACACATGTGTGTGCGTGCAGGAGTCAAGATGTGCTGGCGCTCTACACGCACGTCTGCACTGACTGGCGTGCATGTCTACCGTGTGAGTCCGGAATGAGGCGAGTGACACACACACACACAGTTGAAGGGCATGACCAACACTTTTTGCCTCACACGATGGAGGCGGCTGCGTCCACCCGACTTATTCGCAGATACAGCCCGAAAATGCTGGCAAATGCATTAGGGTGTAATGGAGCGATGATGTGAGAAAGGGCTTGACGAGCTCCTCCACAGAGGGAACGACCACATTGTCATGGAAATGACCTCTGAATTAAACTGGGGCGATGAATGCCAGAAATTGAAACATCGGTGTGACACCTCTTTTTTTTTGGGGGTGGGTGGGGGTACCAATACCATTGACCCAAAGGAATGTCTGATATTCAATGGGCAGCAAAAGGGGGGGGGGGGGAAACCCCTAATGGATGGACAGGAATGAAGGAGGAGGGATCAGATCCCCTCCGTCCGTCGTGGATGGGTAGTTGATCATTTATATCTGCGCGCTGACAGCCTCGTGTGACGGCAAAAAGTCGCTTTTTGTTGCGCGCAGAGAGCTAATGGATGACTTATCGCATTCCCAGGGATTGAATCTAGCCCATAGTAGTGGGAGTGGCGGTCCCGACGGCCACGGTGGCCGCAGCGGCCGCGGCGGCCGCAGTCGATCACGGATTAAAGGTCAAATGGTGCACAAGAACACCAAGTTGGACGTCTTCTTGAACGCCAGCTGATTGTTCATGTGTGTCCGTTCAATCGGGCCTCCGGAGAAGCCCTCGATGGATTGATAAAAGGCATGCAAAGTCAGGGAGAAGTGGTGAGAAAAAACAAGTCACGCGATTTTGCCGCCGGACGCTTCAAGCGCGTCTGTAGAATCAAAAGACGTGTTTATTTTGCCGCCTTCTCCGCCTTCTTCTTCTTGCCAGCGTCTTCAAAGGGAAAAATCGCGATCGAATCAAGACGTCAAAAGGCGCGGATTTGTCCAGGGCAGAAGCAAAGGAAAATACGTCGAGCTTGTCCGACAACAACTTTTGCAAAGACTTTTGCGTGTGCGATTCAATTAAGCTGGTCCCCCCCTCCTCCTCCTCCTCGTTCCTCCCCTTCCTCCTCCTCTGCAAGCAGGACAACTGCGGCATTCAGTTCCACGAAAAATAGAGGGGTCTTTTGTTGCCCGCTCTCCCTCCGGTCCCCGTCCTGACCCGGACGACGCCGCGCTGATCGGCTTAATTGTTCTCCGCTTGGTTGTCCGCCATCGGGCAGTGAAACACGTGAGACCCCGGGCGGAGGCGACCGCATCTCTCCAGGACGTGGGGTGTGAGCAAAAGTGATTGTGGAGCCGCCACAGGGACAAGATGTGGCTACACCCGGTCGACCCCCTCCTCCTCCTCCTCCTCCTCCGTGACTCCGGTGAGGTCGCTGCATCCTGCGTGAAATCCTTCATTATGGGCAAATTGTCACGGTTGACCAGAGTGAGGGGAAAATGCCGATTCACGCGGTCTTTTTGATACACCCTGTATGCCAGTTCTACTTGTCGCTCCATTGTCATGTCAGTTCGCTTTTTTTTTTTCCTCAGCCGCCGCCGCCTAAATGAGCCCTGATGACAATGGAGAGAGAACGGGGGGGGTGAGGATGTAGGAGAGGTTAGTGCATGCTTGTTGTCAGTCAATCCAACATCGTGTGAGCGAGAAAGAACAAGTGGTCAGCATATGTAGCGTAAAAAGGAGCCCTTGTTGCTGAGAGAGTTTGGCTGCTGTGTGGAGCCAACATCATTGTAGCTTCTTCCTCCCCCCCCCCTTTTTTTCCCCCCTCCATCAAGAGCCTCGTCTGCGGCGCCCGCGCGCTCATGCTCGCTCGCGCGCGCTCGCTGGCGTCCTCGTCGCCCTCCATGGTCGACTCGACTGCCTTCTGCTTCTTCTGCTCCCGCTGCTTCTTCTTCAGTCGGCGTGAGGCGATCGGACGAGCGAGAAGCGCGTCAAGACTTTGTCGCACACTGTGATTTCCCCCATTCTGTCTCTCTCTGTTTCCCATGGGGGAAAATGTGACATTGTGCTCGTGTGTGCACGTGTGAAAGGCCCATCTTGTTCCCTCCGCGGAGGTGCCTGCGTGTGTGTCAAGTGATGCGTGATAGGAAAACGGAGGCTCTTGCATCCCTTGTGTGTGTGTGAGTTCGGCGAGTCTACGCGGTCGAGCTTCCCAAATCTTGCTAGGAACTACGACGACGTGAGCGAAACAGAGGAAGAAGAGAGAAAATGACGTGGCGAGGCCGCGGAAGGGGCCTCGAGTGGCCTCGCAACAAGACGGATCGCGTAACGTCTCATTGGCCTCGCGGATAAAGGCGGAATGGAGGCCTGAGAAATGGCGTATCTGTTACTTCTCCTCGCTCTGGCGGTGGGAGACGCCTCTTCGGGGCTCTCCTCGCCCTTGTCCTACTGCCAGTGGAATCCCAATGATGACAATGTCAGCAGCAACAGCACGGTCAGCATCCTGGAGTGCGTGGTCAGCGTGAGCGACCGCGGCACGGCGCCGCCGCCTCCACTGCCATTTCCCGCCCAAGCCGCCAGCCTCCGCGCCCGGACTCTGGTCTTGCGCTGTCAAGACGGGTCAGTTCATCAGAGGCACCACCTGAGAGACGTTCTGGATCGCGCTGTGTCCATGGCCGAGTCCGTCAGAGATCCCTGGAGAAACCTGCAGCATCTGATCGTGTTCAATTGTCCACTGCAGCAGCTCCACAGGCTGGATCTCCTCTTCATTGCTTCCAGTCTGAACAGCGACCTCAGTAATATCGAGATCGTCTCTTCCGACGAGGAGCTCAGCGCCTCTGTCGAGCCCGGCGCCCTCGTCGACTCGCCAAAGTTGGACTCGCTGACCCTCCACGGACTCGGCATCTCCTCGCTGCCAAAGAACGTGCTCTGCCCCATGGCGGCCACGCTCACCAACCTGAACTTGTCGAGGAACGCGCTCAGCGATCTGAATCTTGGGTGCCCGCTCAAGAAGTTGACGCGCTTGGACGTCTCCAGCAACGCCATCGGGCGCATTTCGAGACGTTTCTTGACTCCTGCGTCTGTGCCAGCGCTGTCGGAGCTCGACCTCAGCTCCAACGGGCTCCTCCTTGCGGAGGACGCCGCCCTCGATGGCCTCGGTCTCACCGTTCTCAACTTGGCCCACAACAAGCTGACGTCGCTGCCCGTCGATCTCTTCGGCGGATCTGACGCGCCGCTGCCCCTGACAGAGCTCTACTTGTCCAACAACAGCCTCGCCGGGTTGCCCGCCGGACTGCTGTCTCGCCTAACGCACCTCGTCGTGCTGAATCTGTCCCACAACGCGGTGTCCAACGCTTGGTTGGACGCTGGCGCGGCGGCGCTGGCGCACCTGGCACATCTGGCCGCGCTGGACCTATCATTCAACCGACTGACGTTCCTCGGCGCCGACGCCTTCAAGGGCCTGACCTCGCTGCAGGTCTTGACGGTGGCGCACAACCGCCTGGCGCACATCGCCCCGACGGCGTTCGCGCCATGTAGCGCCAAGCTGCACGCGCTGGCGCTCTCGCACAATCTGATGGAGGAGCTGGACGAGGGTGTCTTCAGAGGACTGGCCAAGCTGAGCTCGCTGGCGCTGGATCACAACAGGATCAAAGCCTTGCACACGTAAGACGACAGCGACTCCCGCAACCTCCGCGTTGTTTCACGCATGTGTCTGAGAGTGATCTTTGATCTCTTTGAGAGATCACAAGCATTATGTTTCCCTCCTTCTTGCATGCGACGATTTTAATGTTCCCTTTCAACATGATGAATGGCAGAAAATCTTACACATCTCTCCCCCGGTATTTTTACGCACAGGGGGGTGGGGGGTGGCGCGGGGGTACGGGGGGCATGGACGGGATTACCTCAATAGTTTTTCCCTCTTTTTCCCCCCAACAGCACTGTTGGTAATCCCCAGATCATGAGATTTCCCCTCAAACTACTCCCACCCGTCGATTTTCGAACATGTGAGTCAGCCTCAAATGGAAATGGCATCGTTGCTTGAGGGGATTTTTCCATCAATGGATTATTTTTATGAGAGACAAAGGGGAAACTCTCTTCTTCTTCTTCCTCGACGCAAAAGCACTCACACGAGTGAAAGCCACGTCTCTTCTTATTTCCCGGAACATGATATTTACGAAGGTCCTGACGGGGCCTCCGTCAGGCCTTCGTCAGGCCTCCGTCGGGCCTCCGTCGGGCCTCCGCGAGGCCTTGTCTCCCTCCCCTCGATTGTCTTTTGCCGAACCGATATTATCGATTCGTTCGATGCCACATCTTCCTCGTCATTTCCACGGGAGGAGGAAAAATGCGCCCGGGCCAAACTCAATCTACCATGGGTTAAGTGCGCGGAGGCTTTGGCAATCTGGAAAACGACCGCAAAACCTTTTACTAGAGAAAACATTCTTTTCTCTCTTCTTTTTTGGGGGGTTCGGGTTGGGTTGGTAGGGAAAAGAAGAGCTTTTCACACATTCTCTCACAACTTTTGTGCATGAGTGAGAGAAGAGAGCGAAGAGGCGGAATTAGATTATCGATGATAGAGGCAGAAAACGAAAGCACTCGTGTCTGTCTGTCTGTCCGTCTGTCTGTCTGTCTGTCCGTCTGTCCGTCCGTCTGTCTGTCCATCTCACACGGTCCTGAATAAAATATGCACGTGTGTGAGGGAAGAAGGAGGAAAAAATGGGAAAAGGCCCAAAATGGGGGCTCCATGTGTGTTTCTTCGTTGCGCCCCGATATCGACACGTTGACAGAAGACTTGATTTCCTGTGCCAAATGGTGATTTTATACGTATCGATTGCCTTAAGGAACCCGGGGGGTTCTTCTTCTTCGTATCGTTGCAAAACTTTGCTCCTTTTTCTGTCAAAACACTTGATTTGCACTTTCCGTTGAGGAGGGGGGGATAAAGAGGGATCAGTCGTGTTTCAAGTTTCCTTTCTGGAAGATTGTGGCAGCCGCACACTTGACTTACCCCCCCTCCTTACCCCCTTACCCCCCCCCTTCCCTCAGGCTTGCACGCACTTTTAGGGGGAGGCAAAACATGACACTCTGAGCAAACGATGCACTCAGGGCTGAAGCTCGTTAGATGTGTGGTACTGAATCAGAAAAAAGTCTCATGGAGAGGATTACCAGACGAGGTTGTTGGAGTTTTGACGTCACCGACACAGGGTGAGTCAAAAAAAGGGTGGCCAGCGACAGCCTCGGAGAGAGGGGGGAAAGGGGGTCACTTCAAGTGGGGTCTGCTGACCTTTGCATGTTGAAATTTGTTGTTTTTTTTAAAGTTTGAGTCTCCTCTGGCTCTATCAGAAATCGACTTCTTCCACTGAAAGTCAGTCTCGTCGTCGCCGTGTTTCTGCTTCAGGTTATTCCTGCGCAAGTCGATTCGTGAGAGGAAATTTCGTGTTCTCCGAAAATATAATAAGTTATTCTTACTTGCGAATTTAAGTCTGACCCTCTCGTGATCTCAGAAACGCTGTTTTCCACTTGTTGCTGGTGAAGAAAGAAGTGGTTGAGAGCGAGAATAATTTTGCTCATTTGCAAAGGTTCTTTGGAGTTGTTTTGTTTGGCTCACAGAACAGTTCCGTGCCTGTATTCTTTTGGCTCAACTTCCCCCTTCGGTTGCAGGAAAGTGTTCTCCAACCTGAGTAGTCTGCACGACCTCGGCCTGCACGCCAACGACCTCCGCCACGTGCCCCACCACGCCCTGGCCGCTGTCTCGCGCACCTTGCGCACGCTGGATTTGGGCGAGAACGCCATCAAAGAGGCCTCCGGACTCGGGGGCCTCCGGGCTCTCAACGGGCTCCGGTTGGCCGGCAACGATCTCACCAAGCTCGGCGCGAAGGCGTTCGTCGGGGCCGAGAAGATCAGGATGCTCAACCTGGCGGACAACAGGATCAAGGAGATCGACCAGGACGCTTTCAGCCCGCTCAAGAAGCTAAAGGTGAGCACCTTGACATGCTGGTACACATCTGACCGTTTGGGGGGTTGGGGGTGGGGGTGGCGGATGACTGACTTCCCCTGTTATCAAGAATGACAGCGCAAACAAATGTAAATACTGCTTTCTTGCCTCTGTGCAGAGCAGCAGCAGCAGGCAGGTTCAACCCGGAGGATCAACCCGGAGAGGACAGCGACCACTGTCGATTCACCAAAGCCTTTTTTTTCTTTTACTCTCAGCTATTTCTCAATCATATGTACCGATAGTAATGTCGCAAAATTGCTATTTTTGCGCCACCGCCCTGAACTAATGGTTGCCAAGCTCACTCGCTCTCCAGAACAGGGTGGGTAGGACAGGTAGGTAGGGCGAGAGCGGTGGCAACAACAGTATCAGTCAAGTGCCAATTTGCCTGTCAGAACAGACGGTATCGATTGATACTCCTGAACAGTAAAAAAAAAAAAAGCAGTCTCCCCCCCCAAAAAAACCCCTGTTGTTTTGACCGCAAATCACCCAAAAAGACAGTGAAGGACAAAAAAATGGGTAAAAGATGGCTTCGCCCCCGCTCCACCCAGGTTAGGAAAGCTAATTCGCAGACTCAAGAATTAGGCGTGATTGGCGAAAAAAAGTCGGAAGACGTGACAAATTGGCAGTGTGGCTTTCCGAAAGGGAGAGAGACTTTCAAAGCTTGTCCGTCTTGTCCACTTTTGTTCTAGACAACAAGACTTTCATTGTTGCCGGGCCTTTTTTATCGCTCTGGCTGGCGATTGAAAGATAATTCTGTGTGCTCGTAGCCGATCTGCAGGAGGTGCAGCTCGGAGAAGTTGGAGTGGAGGGCGAGATTGAGATTCTATCTAATCATGACTCCGCACGAATCCGCTGTCTGTTGTGTCTGTCGCGCCTCATGACAGCAATGAAAGGCAATTTTAGGCGGCTTCGGACGGAGAAACAAAGCTTCTTCCACCATATGAGCGAGTTGCTCGGATCCCGCGTGATTGTGTGAGTCAAAAAGAGGTCACTTCTGGGCCGAGCAGTCCGAGACAGTCCGGCCACGTTGGTCCTGTGGCGCTGTCCGAGCTGGAGGCGTCAGCTCTGGCAACTTTTGTAGGGCTCACACTGTATTTTTGTGAGTGTGTGAAGGAGGGGGGGGGGGGGAACACATCAGAATGAAAGGGGGAGAAATTTCTTCTAAGAGTCTGGGAGGGGAGCAATGAAAGAAAATTGCTATCAGCTCCTCCATGGGCCACCCTCTTAGACCATGGTCAAATCTGGCACAAAAGAAAATCTTTTGCCTTTTTTTTCTCACTCTCGTCTTGTGTGTGAGCGTTACAGTGATGTTTGGGAGAGAGACTTCCTTTCTTGTGTGCCATCTTCATCATGGTGTGTGCAATCACAATAAAAAGAACCATAAAGGTGAGACCCACGAACAGTCACAAAATGACCCAGGGAAGCTGCAGGTGAGGCAAGAAAGTCGTCAGCTGACAGTGGCGGGAATTTGCATGCAAATTCGTGTCAGACCTGGTCAGGAAATCTTCTTTGTGTGTAGATTGTTACGTGTCTGGAGTCGAGAGTCTTCTTCGCCACACCTCGACCTGGGCACAGAGAGAGTCGTCATCATCAAAGGTCCTCGAGGAGGACCAGGAGTTCGTGCTCGATTCACTCGAACATCTAGCGTTCCGCTGCACTGCACTGCACTGCATTGCACCGTCCACTGTCCATGATCAGTGCAGCGGTATAAACAGGCCGGGATAAAAACGCAACCACATCCGAGTCTCGCTCATCGGTTTTCTCGTCACTTTGGTACTTGGGAAGGAACTTTGGACTCAGACTATTTGTTCCTAAAAATGATAGACTGAACTTTGATTGTCTTCCTCCATTTGTCTGATTTGGAGCGGCTTGAAAATGACTTTTTAAGGCTGACAAAGTCAGTTCCAGGTCATGAGCAAGCAGACAAACCTCCTCTTCTTGAATAGATCATTTTCTCACAGAACGAGCTGCCTCTCTGCTCAAAATTTGCAAAGCTCCCGAAGTTTGCTGACTTTCAAATCTGTTCCACATGAAATTTCGCAGGCTTCATGTCATGACAGTTCAGTTCTGATGCATAATTTACCGTGTTTCCCAAATTGGTGGGACTGGGGACGAAAAAGAAAATGTGAACAAAAGAAAAGACTATTTATTCAAAAAAATTAATGCCACCCTTGATTGTCCTGCTACATTGGTCTAATTCCTAACGGCCTGAAACTGAGCTTTCCTGACCCCAACTTCAACCTTCCTTTACTTTCCCCCAAGTGAAAGAGGGACCGAAGAGTAAAATAAGGACAATAAAGTCTTTTCTTGATCGAAATTTCAGAACAAAAAGTCGTTTGTCATAAGAAACAGTCTTTGTCAGGACCAGAAAGTCGGTCTTTGATGATCAAGTCAACATTAGGGGCCAAGAGCATAAAGTAGGCATTGTGCAGGACTCCTATGGCTCCGCAAGCTGGACTTGAAGCACCCTGTGACGATGGAGAAGCTGGAATCCTTTCGCGTCTGCCTGGACTCTGCCGTCTGCGCGACGTTCCAGACGAGTCCATCAATTCAATAAGAACTCATAGTAATAATAACTGGGCCTGTAACTTTTCGGTGAAAAGAAAAAAACCTTGGTAAATGTTATCCGAGACAAGTTTTCATTCCCCCTATGTCAAAGCAGATGATGGATCGGCGGGACCCTGAGCTGCTTGTCCCCGGCAGCGCTGGAGACCGGGAAGCTGACGACGCAAGACTTTCCAGGACCAACAGAGCTCAATCAACTTGTTGTCACGCACAACAGACGCGTCGTCGAAAGTATTTAATTCACTTCTGCTTGGCCCGACACACACCCAATGACCGATGTGCCCGAAAGTATCAGCTCTGAGCAGGAAAGTTTCCTGCATTTGTCGTGCTTTCCGTGCATGTAGCAGTCAAGTTAGAAAGCCTCACAAGACCAAGGGGGAAAGTCTGTTTTTCTTCACTGACCTCTTTGTCTCCAACAGTTGAATGCTCTTTGCACGCGTCCAGACGAATACAAACGCGCATCTATTTTCTGGTTACTCTTTTTTTGGGCACTGCCCATAACTTTGAGTTAGATGTGACAAAAGACAACGAACGTTTGCCCCTTTTTTCTCCCCTCCTGCCTGGCCAGGAAGAACACAAATACCTACTACTCAAGATGAATGGAGTGCGCAGGCAGCGCCCAACCCTTCATTTGTGGCTTAAGAACAAAAAGGATGCTTTTTTAAGCATATGCACTGTGCTATATCTCTATATCACACTTTGTAGGCTCTCCGGATAGACAACAACCGGCTGGAGGACTTGAACGGGTTGCTGACGACGCAGCACCAGCTGCAGTGGCTGAACGTGTCGTTCAACCGCCTCCAGTGGTTCGACTACGCCTTCATCCCCAAGAGTCTGCTGTGGCTGAACCTGCGCGGCAACGCCATCGAGGAGCTGGGCAACTACTACGACATGCAGACGGGCTTCAAGATCGTCCACCTCGACGTCAGCCACAACAAGCTCAGCAGGCTGGACAGGGAAGCCGTCGTGCACAGCCTCAAGGAGGTGAGAGAACAGGGGTCACTCTGCCCGACCTCTTGAAAATGTTGCAAAAAAGTCGCCCACGAATCGCTGCTCATTGTCGTCGTCGTCAGTGGCGGCAACGACGCTGAACCCGCGCACTGCGGAGACGTCGTTCACGCAGTTGCTGCACTTGGTCATACTTCGGGGTTTTAGGTAAAAAAAACCCGGAAAGTCTAAGAAAACCGCGTGAATTTGTAGAATTTTGAAAGTATTTGGCCAAAAAAGTTGTGACAAAAAGCCTTAAAATGCAATTTTTGCCACCTCCGTCAATTGGTGGGAAAAGAAAAACAAAAACAAATGTTGCCTAAATCTGGTGAGGGCACAGTTATAATGACAGTAGCAGCTGCTTCAGCCGCTCGTACAGTTACAAAATACCCCCCTTCCCTCGCCGCTCTGGGCTGAACTGATCAACACTCATCATTAGGTCATTAATTACCATACTTAAAGATGATTGTGATTAATCCTGTTCGTCTGACGCGAGTCCCCCTTTGCCAGAGAATCATTGTCAGTTCTCCTCCCTGATTTTGAACCGTTTGCCCCATAAAAAAGTGTTTTTCCATCTTGATCTCGCCAGACAAAATGAGAGGAAATTAATTCGCTGGCGCGAATCAACGTCAGCTGACGCGCAGAAGACAAGTTTGTCATTGTCACATTTAGTGGACTTTTGGAGTGAGTCTCAGAGGAGGCTCAGATTAATCCTCCTCCGTCCCCGAGCGTCTCCAACACGAGACAACCAGAATTATTCAAGCGAGGAGTGCTGGAAATCTCGTGACTCAATCGGATCTCTTGGAATTTCCATTGCCCTTGATGGATTTCTGGGGAGGACGACGAGGATTTGGAGCGCAATCGATGCCAGAAGATCTAAATAAATCTGTTGCCATCGATTTCAAAGGCTCATCTCACCTGTTCTCCCCTTTTGTGCAGCATATTTGTTCGCTCATACCCTCGCACAGGGGGGAGGAGGGGAGGAAAAAGCTTTGTCTCCAACACGCATGCAAAAAGTTTTGCCAAGCGTATTCTGCAAGCCGTTTACACAGCAGAGAGAAAGAACTAATTTGGCTTCTCCTGCTACGTTTTGCCATTAAAGACAGAGATTCATGCGTCCGTTCCCATTTCGCTGCTGTGGCAGCCATAGAGGGGCCAAAGTGATGCTTCTCCCGTCCGTTGCCAGAATTAAACCGGAGACTCAGGAGTTCCCGACTGACACAAGAGCGAAGAAGCCGGCGTGGGAATTCCCGACTGTGCGGGGCGGGAATCTGCGGCCTCATCGGCTGTTGCTGGCAGCTTCCGTTCTGACCTGCCCCAAATTGGTCTTAATCTCTACCTCCGTCCCAAGTGCATCAGCCATCATTGCGTGCGAAGCCGTGTGCGCGGCCCCGGCGTGAAGCCGCTGTGAAGCCCTGTACGCGGCCCCGGCGTGAAGCCCTGTGCGCTCACTGTGCAGGGAGAAAAATGCCAAAGCCTCATTTTCTCTCCGGGCTAAATTGACCGTTTTAAGCGCACGCAACTACAGCAACAACGAAAAACGTGTTCTGCTTCTGCTCCTCTGTTGTAGCTTTTTTTTTCCTCCAGACCTGGAAAAAAAAAGTCTGGGAAAAGCCGAGATTTTGCAACTTGATTTTGCTGCCTTCTCACCCCAATTTCCCAAGTTCTGGCAAGATGAGACAAGTGAAAGGGTTCCCACCAGATCGATCCTTTAACTGACCTTCACGGATCCCGCAATAAAGTCGTATTATGCTGGCAAATGTCGATATACACGTTAGATAGAATATTATTTTCGTGCCTCGCACGGTTTTTCCACTCTTTTTCTTGCCTGTGTGGCCGAGATAAAGCCTTTTCCAAGGCGGAGCCTCCACTTTCACGCTGAACCAGAAGAAAAATGCCAAACCGGTCTCGAAAGAGAGGCAATTACTAGGCCTGCACAACAAATTGAAAATTTTCTCTTGCACAGGCCTTTTTTTTTTAATTTTTTTTAAATCAATTCACGCTGCTGCGATGCTGTTGCTGCAGCTGCAGCTGCTGCTGCTGCTGCCGTTGGGACCTCCGCAGATGGGTTCTTTTGTCAGGCAAAGTCAGTAAATTAACTAAATTTTTGCCTCGTTATTTTACATGCTTGACTAATCCCCCCCCCTCTTTTTTTCGTCTCCCCCCTCCCCGAAAAAATACCCTCTTTCCGCTCTCTCATTACATCCTTGATGGCCGACGCCGCCATTGTGGTGGGACCCCTATAATAGGAGCTCATTGTCATAGCTACTGCATAGAGGAAGAGGCAAATGTATGTTTTTCGTCAAATCCCACTGCATAATGAAGTAATATCAACTCTAACGTGTGAGGATGAATCTTCTCCACAGTCAATACAAAGCAGTGCTGTTTACAAGCGTCGCCGAAAAAGAATGTTTATTTTTCGTTAAATGTGTGTGCTCTTCACGATTTTCTCTTCTCCAGCCCACATTTTGACGCAGCTTTCACACATTTTGCCGAAAATTACCCCAAATCACACAGGAACGACCCGAGTTTTTTTGGGCCACCCATTTACGAGCTCAATTATACATAATCCACCCATTCATGTATTTACGTCAGCAGCAACGTTTGCTCGATATCATCTAAATAGGCCTGAATTCCCGTCAGTTTTAAAGTTGCCATTCTGGGACTCGTCAGGGTTGCTTTTTCTCCATATTTGGGCGGTGGCAGAAGAGTTACTGGCTTAAGGCGATCTCCGAAGTGTGCATTCAAATAGGTCCGCTATTTGCCACTCACCCTGTAGCGTTCGTTAGCCCGGAATCTCCTCTAAAACTAAGCACAATAGCTGATGCTATCGCCAGAGGATGCGTAAAACTTCTTTTTTTCTCTCTCAAATAGTGCAGGGGAAGAGTGTTGTTCATTAGAACGGAGGTGCAGCAGCTGCCGCCGTTGTTGTTGCTGCCGCTGTGGCAGCAGCTGCTGCCGTTGTTGTTGCTGCAGCCTCAGAAAGGCCAGGTAGAGAGAGTCTCTTAATTGGGATCATTAAAGGTGGGGGGATCGGATGATGCTGGTCAAATCGCGCCCAAGGACGCGCTCAGATCGTATGAGGCAGCCTCAGCGTGACTCATACGGTCATTACGCATGGGGAGGAGTCATGCACCTTCGTCACTCTCGGAGGAGCAGGAGGGAAAAAAAGCAGACTCTAAAAGCAGCGGTGAATATTTAAAAAGTCGAAAAAGACTTTCGAGGAAAGGATGAAAGAAACAAAAGGGGTTTGTCAAGCCGCGAACATGTGACAAACTCTTGGCGTGTGTGAAGAATCCCTTCTTTTTTCACTTCAAGTGAGTCTGATTGCCAACAGACGAGATTTCCCGGGGATTTCTTCTTTTTTCCAGCCAGGATTTCCCATCCTTTCACGGAAAATCCCCATTGTGATGGAGACGCTTTTAATGGCAATAAAATGATGGCGTAAAATTGACCCGGAGAAGGTTAAGGGAGGCCCCTCTGGCGGCGCCGACGACGCCGGCGGCGCCCGGCGCCGCCGTCAACCTTGGGCACAAATTTGGGCATCACAATGGAACGACCATCAAATTCCTGCGACTCATTTTATTCGGGAAAAATGAGGAGGCTGTAAAAATATTTCACGATGCTGACAGCGCCTGGCACAGGATAAAACTTTAATTCACTTGCGGCGGCGGCGCAGGCGGCGCAGGCGGCGCAGGCGGCGCAGGCGGCGCAGGCGGCGCAGGCGTGGCAGTGCACGAAAGGCCCGTCTGGGCAGACGTCACCCCCGCCATCCCAGGCCGCTTCCCCACCTCCCGCGCGCTCACGTTTGAGAAACTCGTCAGAATTTTCCGCGAAAACATTCGCCAAATTCGGTAGCCACTGATGAGTTCGCGGTAGCAGCTGAAAGACCTGCTTTTTTCTAAGCCTCCTCAAGAGCCTATAAAAATCTCTCTCCATGTGTGCCAGAAGCAACAGAAAGGGTTGAGAAGTGCTGCGTACGCACAGGGGGGTTCAAAAGTGGCGCGTGGCCTCAAACGAGCCCAGCCGGAGGCTATTTCGAGGCCGGCCACGCGATCGTTCCTTGTCATCCTTCAGGCAGGACCTCCACCACGTGCTGAAGGCCCGCCACTCCAAGGCTTTGATGGACTGGATCAAGATGGCTTTGTCGGTTGACTTCGTGGAGGGTTTTTCGTTTTCCTACGTTTGCCTCCATTTATGCAGGGGTCATCAGACCCCTGGAAAGAGCCAAACACCACTTTTGAACACCCCTGTAGAAGCGTAGGGGGAACCTTTTTCCTTCCTCAAACGCCCACATTTGAGAAAGACTCCAGATATTTTATGAACGTCAACCTCTGAAAAGCAATAACTATTTGTTCGAAATAAATTAAGGACTTTGTTTGATATATTTTGCAAAATGGCCCCTTTGCTTCACGAGGGCGTCGCCAAAAGTCAAGGAAACGGCCAAATTCTGCTCAAGAGTGAAACATAAAGACTTTAATTCATTTTCAACATGAGATTTTCACTGACAAATCTCCTTTTTTGCACTATTTTGGCCTGTGCTGAAAAAACATCTCTACTGCGAGTGCGATATTGGCAAATGTCAGCGAGCAAAAACGCGTGCAACCAGTCAGACACGTGGTGCTCGAGCCTCAGCAGTGCGAACAGCAGCTTCGGCTGCAGATTCTGGCACGGGACGTACAAAAGTTCCATGAGAAGCCAACTGAAGAAAATGCGGGAAAAAATGACTTTGATTTCGGTTGTGTCACTAATTCGCACTTTTCAACTCAGCCCTTTGCTCTGACTCTCAAACTACGCCAGAATATTGAAGAACAGCTTCTCTGTCGGAAAGTTCGAGTTTGCACCTGCCGAAGCCGAGAGAAAGGAGCTTCTCCAGGTACGACGAGGAAAGTTTTCCCCAGCTTTGACACACACAGAGCAGGGGGAAAAAAAAGATTATTATCCTACCTCAGCTCACTCAGCATGCAGACAAATGAAAGACAATCCTCTGGAGCTAAGACAAGTTGTTGTTCTGTTGCTCACCTCAAGCTTGGACCGAAAGAAGCACCTTTTTTTCATGGCAACAGCTAAAAAACAGGGGCTTGAACGACCTTTACAAGTCTTCCACTCGCTCAGAATTGATGAGGGAAGCAGATTTTTCCCCTCCAACCCTTCTCCTCCTCCTCCTTCTTGGTTGTCAACGCATTTTCCAGTCATGCATCCAACTTCAGCTATCAGGGAAAAAAAGTTAATTGCCTTCTTGATTAACAAATAGTTTCTTTCTTGGGAAGATGCTGAAGCAAAGACTCGACCAGACAAAACATCAAAGTCACAGCGCTGGACTCGAATTGGGCGTCGACCGAGGCTGGTGGAGCTCAACGATCTGACAGTCACTAAGAATATTCGTTTAAGAAGCCTAACTTGAGTAGCACTCGTTCGTTAGGTAACTGAAAACGTTCAACTGACTTGACTCTTATGCGTGGCTCGTATGTCGTATTAAGGTCATTCGTACTAAGAAAGTGATATCACAAAAATGTAAGCTACTTCACACCAGTGATTGAGTGCCAGTGACGTCCCAGTCTGTCATCGTTCTATCTTCCATGCGTTTCTTACGTGTGTGTAAGTGTAACTTACACGTATCATTGCATCTTTCTGTGCCAAGCTTGCTAAAAGTAACTTTGTATTCATATAAAAGTACGACGTATACGTAACGTTGATTCAAACCCAGCAAATACTCGATTTTCGCAAGGTCGTCCAAAAGTCGAATTTTCCAAGATTATCCTCCTAACTGACTCGTAGCGAAAATCCAAATTGAACGACTTTCCACCGAAAATCGGTGTTTCACCCCCAAAGAGATTGTGTCGGGAGCAGAATCTTGCGTCAACCGAAGGTTTTATTTACCCTAAGCGAGGTAGCAAACATGGAATATCATCATCTACTTCGTCTTCCCCTTGAAGTTCAGCAGATTCTCGATATCACGGAGCGGACAATTTATCGGTATGTGGAGAATCAGTGGGTGCCGGGAAAGAGCAACTCTGTCAGCTCCGAATCGAGGCAGTGACTGCCCAGAAATGTCGGAGTTGCCAGAATCCACTGTAACTGACGATGAAGTAAGTTAAGTCGAGCGAGTACAGTGTAAAGCGGATCCAACGATCACGTCGGCACCGGTGAAGTTGATCCTCGTGAGCGTCTCGTCCTTGTGTTCGGCAATAATAAATTCTCTTACTTACTGCATTGGTTTTTGTCGACGAAAAATAATGTAAATTACAGTATGTAAAGATCTTACATCCATTTTACGGTGGAACTTGAATCCAAGCAACCGACAGAGACGCCGAAGGCTGTGAAGGCCGTGAAGGCCGACACTTCATTACGGGCAGGCAGGCGTCTTCACATCCCACCAGAGATGTTTTCAGCCGCCGGCGGTGTCTGGCCGAGTCATTTCTCCCCTTGTGTTATTATAACTCCTGCCATTAATCCATGAAATAAAGTCTTTACCAAGGCCGACTTGAGGCGTTGTCGGGCTTGACCCAGGGGTTAATTCCCCGCCTGTCTGCCCGCCGGCCATCCTGCCGGCCGGCCTGGCGGCCGAGACCCGCCGGGGCCCGTCCGGGACCCGCCCGGGGCCTGCACAACCAGGCCCAGGAATTTTCAAAGATTTGTCCTCCTTTTGCTAGGGCGACAAGTCGGGAAGATGTCGATAATAGCTGAAAGCTGATGTGTCAGAAGAAGAAGAATGTTTGTAGACTAATTTTGGTCACGAAACCAGACCAAGGTCGGGGTGGGCGGTCTTTACCTGGCCTTCAAGGCCACAGCCAGTTTCTGCTCGGTTGTTGCAGCAGCTTCATTGAAGCCGTCTTTCTGTTCTTCCCAGATCTACGCCAACGACAACTCGATCGAGGAGCTGGCGGCCAACTCGTTCTCGGGCCTCTCCAACCTCAGCCTGATCAACTTGAGCAACAACAGCCTGAGCAAGTTCTCTCTCAACTCCTTGGCCATCACCCTCGACGGCGACCAGGAGGAGGAGGAGGCCATGGACGGCGGTGAGGAGTGTTTTTTTGCTCACGTTTTCAACACCCTCGAAAATGCCAAAGTCTTTGTCCAATTATTGGATCTGACACGATTTTTTTTATTGGCAAACTCCGTCCAGGCAGAGAATATTATCGGACCAAGCGCCATTTTTGCCTGCGGTTTCTTCCGCTTGTCTTGTCCACGCTTTGTAATGCAAAACTTGGCGTGTGTGCCAAAAAAAAGTGCCAAGAAAGTCGCAACTTTCCTTTTGCTCTTCACACTGTACTCTCTTCAGGTCGTTCTGTGGACCTTTACCTATCGGGAAATCCTCTCGAATGCAGCTGTGAAATGGAGTGGATGCAGAGGATAAACGAGCTGGCGCAAAAGTCCCCCAGGTACGTATTAAACCATGCATTTGCCCAACTGTATGAGTCAACAAGTTATCGCATCTTGACATTTTGTCTGCTCTGACGAAAACACCTGCAGCTGTGAACGGTCTTTGAGACTCACACGGCAGGGAGGAAGGGCCTGTGAGTGTACACACACGCACAGTGTGTCTCAAAAACACATTTTTGCTGCATTTTACTGTCCTGCTACGCAAAAGCCTTGGTCAAAGACAGAGCGCGAGTCGAGAGTCGAGGTTACATAACTTTTGACTGAATAGACCTACAGAACTGTCTCTCACCTCTATGGAAAGCTGAGAGTCTGCTCTAGAACCGAGCTGTTATGCACTTTTGCTCCGGGGTCACCCGTTTGCCCGCGCTGGGCCCCCAAAATGGGGCCTTGTCTATGTTGCTGCTTCAGCTCTGCAACAGAGTCTCACTCCGGGTTGAACATCTGGACCACTGGACCAAGCCTGACGTTGCTGCGCCATTTCTAAGAGTCCACGACGACGCGGTGGGGGAACTTTTGAAACACACTGTGGTCAGGCTGGGTCAAAAATGAAAATTTTTGAATTTGCCTGAATGCATCTCAGATTTGCCACTCCTTGTCTGACAAGGAGTGTTCCTCTGGACTCCGATGGTTTTGCACAGAGTCTTGCAACAAACGCAAGTGCGGAGAATGAGGTTTAAAAGAGACTTGACTAACATAAAATGTCCATACAGCAATCACCTCTTATTGTAGCAGCAGCTTTGGGCCTGCACTCAGCAATCATTTGTGAGACCTCCCCAGGCAGGCCTCAGGCTGCTCAGGCCTCAGATGGGCAGTGAATGTTGAGGGACAGGTGACAAAAACATAAAGGAGGTGTGAGATGAAAGGGTCATTGGAGAGGCATTTCATCAGGCTGGCAGGAGACCCTCACCGACACAGGATATTCTGACACAATCAGCACCTTACAAGTGCTTGAGCGAGAAAAAATCGTGCCCAAAGGGTGAAAAATCAGGGAAATGGCGAGATAAGTAGTCTTAGTGTAAGCACGTTCGACTTAAAGGGTTAGGTAGATGTGCAATGGTTCTTGAACAATATCACCAGGAGACAATATTGATAGGTTGATGAAAGTTTTGACAATTGATTCTGAATTTTAATTCAAGGAATACTTGGGTGAACTATTTGCCCATCCTGCTGTTGTTCAACTTGCATTTCTGCTGCTGGCCTCATGTTACAGTTAATGGTCTTTGGGAGTTTTTGTTAATTTTTGGTAAAATGCCTATATTTGGTCGAAAGACTCCATTACTTCAAGTATCTTTTCGAACCAGCCCAACACGTCTTATCAATCCACTGGACCTCATACACCTACATTTAAGGTTCGACCCTTTTTCAATCTCTTTGTGTATGCCACATTTGTTGCCAGACTCTATTTGAATCTAGTCAGTTGGAATGAAGGAATATTAGTTTTGGGATCTGCCTTTAAACAAGGATGTTAGGTCAACATTCCAAGTCAGAGTTACTTTCCAAGTGAGACTCAAAAAAGTGCTTTACCTTTCAAATCTAAAAACACTTTGTTGTGCAGAAAAGCTGGATTGCCAGAGATGAAGGCATTTTTTTTCGACTGCACCCTCACCATTTGGCGTTAGATAACGAACAAACTTGTCACAAACTTGTCGTTTTTTGGTCTTAGTCTCATCGATAGCATAAGTATCGATAAGTACGAAATTAAGGCATCTCCCCGGTCTCTTTGGCCACCTGCGGCTCCTCTGCTTTGCCCTCCCTAGATGAAAGCATTTGGGACAGCAAAAGGGACTTTTTGCACATCTCTCTCTTTTTTTTTACCGCCCTGTATCGATGTATTCGAGCTTCCCCATGGAGAAAACGCGAATGCGAAATGTTGGCAAATGCGGTGCTTTTTTTCCCGCGCTATTTTGGGAGCCACGAAAAATAGGCCAAGCTTAATGATTGTTTTCCCAGCCTTTCCTACTCCTAATCGAATCAGGGAATGGGAGAAGAAGAAACGCCCTGAAATAATCGAATTCTTGCCAAAGTAAGAGGCCTCATGGAGGCCTCATAGAGGCCTCACCGAGGCCTCGCCATTAATCTCACTCCTCTGCCCCATTTTTCTGGGAAAAAGAAGCTCTGTAACATACGAGTGGAGATCAAAATTGAAACACGAACCATTAATCAAAGTGTTTCAACGTGCAATTTGTCGATCAAGCTTATCTTTTTTTTTTTTTTTACACGCTGAAGTCATACCGGATCCTTCCCTCCCTCCGGGGCAGATGAGATTTGTACCATCTTGTCCGGAATATTATTTGGAACCTAATGCGTTCCCTTTTTGCGGCCCGGACTCCATCAATCAATGGTGGTGGAAAATGGTTGTTTTCCTCTCTGCTTTGCCTTTGCAGGCTGGGAATTCCCGGCCAAAGAGGGAACAGTCCGATTAGTCACCGACTGCCCCAGTCAGTGCAGCGGCCGCGCTGCACTCAAGCCAATTCGGCCCGGTGACAAAATCACTGGAACGTCCTCAGCTGCCGATTACGCTCAACCTGTCTCATTTTGGACGCAGCGATCACTTTTTGTTTGCCTTCGATGTCGACCGGAAGTGACTCAACTCGCGCCGGCACTGATAAAAAAAAGTTTTTTGTTTCCCTCCAACTGTCACAAATGCGCTACAAAATTTCTTTATTTGTTCTTGTTTTTTTTTCTGTCTCAGCAGCGTTGCCAGAATGCGCCAAACTGTTCAAAGTTTTCCCAATGCTGCGGTTTTTTCCCAAAAGAGATAACCTCTTCCAGTCCCAGGAAGCCCAATGGCAACGCTGACGGCAGGAATCAACTTGCCTAATTTTACGCTTCTTCTCCCATAATTCATGTTTGATTTTGACTTATTTTTTTGTTTCTGTTGGTTTTTCCGCGAAACGGTCGTCACTTGACGTCAGACAAGTTTTGGGATTTGTATTTCCACGCACGTTCGTGGTTGCTTTGACGTCGATTCTGCGAAGAAGAAGAAGATGCGCTTCTTCTCCCCCCTGAGTCTCCTGCACTTGTTGAGAGAAAACTCCCAGCAGCTCTTGTGCATCTTGGTTGTGTTGGGCTTGTATTACAATTTGGCACAGGAGCTGGCGTGAAATTGCTGCTGCCTGCGCAAAATATCGCAGTTGAGGGGGAAAAGGAAGGGGGAAAAAGGTCCTAATCATTTATGCTAATGTTCCTGTGCGTCTTTTTCTCTCTCTGCCAGTAATGGCACCTTCTAGAGAGAGAGGAGAGCAGAAAAAGCCTTTGGAGGTGCACAGCAGCTCGGGCCGGGCTCGGGCCGGGCTCGGGCCGGGCTCGGGCCGGGCTCGGGCCGGGCTCGGGCCGGGCTCGGGCCGGGACGGCACGGACCAACAGTGAGGGAGTCCAGAGCAGAATCCGGAGCCCGAGACCAACCTGGACTCGGGCTCGGAGACATCACTACTTCTCCTTACGTAATGAGATCCTCGACGCGCGAATTCCAGCGCATTTATTTTCCCCAAAAGGAAAAATGCGGCCGCAGAAAATGCATTTTTTCCCCCCCATCCTTCCCAAAAAGAAATGTTTTCGCCCAAAAAGACCCAATTTTTTTATTTGCTCCGTTTCAGTGACTTTCCGTATGTGCGCGACTACTCCGACCTGGTGTGCAGCCTCAACAACAGACACGAGGAGAACGGCGAGGGCGTCATCGTCGTCGACAACAACAATGCGACGAAGCTGCGCCTGCCCGTATCCCAAGTCAGGCCCAGCGAATTCCTGTGCAGTTACCAGATTCACTGCTTCGCCCTGTGCATGTGCTGCGACTTCTACGCCTGCGACTGTCGCATGAAGTGCTCGGACGGCTGCGAGTGCTTCCACGATCAGACCTGGTCGGCCAACGTCATCCAGTGCGGCCGTCGCAATCACGAGAGTGTCCCCGAGTTCATCGCCATGGACGCCACCGCCGTGTACCTGGACGGCAACCGACTGGGAGACATCTCTGGAGAGACGTTCATCGGGAGGAAGCACCTCACCGACCTGTACCTCAACAGCAGCCACATCACGCTCATCAGCAACAAGACTCTGGACGGACTCAGTGAACTGCTGGTGCTCCATCTCGAGAACAACCAGCTGGCTGAACTCCACGGTGGCGAGCTGGCCAGCTTGGTCTCGTTGAAGGAGCTGCACTTGGACCACAACAGGTTGTCTTTCATCCATCCAGACACGTTCGCCCCTCTGTCGGAGCTGCAGGTGCTGACACTGGCCCACAACAGACTTGTTGCCTTCCCCTTGTGGGGGCTGCTGGTCGACAACCCCCTGCTGAACTGGGTCACCCTGTCGGAGAACCCTTGGTCTTGCGAGTGCGGATTCTTGCGCAACGCCCAAAGGTTCCTGCGGGATCGGCGCGGCGCCGTCAAGGACAACAGCGCTCTGAAGTGCGTCGTCAACGGCGTCAGCAGCAACGCCATCGTCTCCGGCAACGCCACTTGCGCCGACGTCATGGCCGTCTCTTTCAAGGACGACTCCGCCGAAGAACACGAAGACGGGGAGGAAGTCGACAGCGCCTTCCTGGCCAGCCTGGTACCCATCCTGGCGGTCGTGGTGTCCGCCGTCGTCATCGTGGTCAGCGTCATCATCCTGGCCGTGGCCTTCAGAAAGCCAGTGGCCTCCTGGTGAGTCGAGCAGACCTTTTTGTACTTCCCCAGTGCTGACGCACGTGCCGTCCAAGCCCAGTCAGGTCCAAGTTATTGCCCCTGCACACGTTAAGCTCGTCCGCCACCTCTATCGAGCTTTCCGAGCACGATCTGGGCAGAAAGGCCTATAGTCAAAATGAGTTCTGGCCTTTGCCGCGACTCCAACGGATTAATAAAACAAAGTGGACTTTTTTTAACGAGTCACATAAAAGGGTGAAGGACGCAAGAGGGGCCTTTTTCAATTATTCATCGGCGCTGGCGCACTTTTACGAGCCCTCACTCACCCGACATTTTTCGCCATTGGTACCCTATTATTTGCTTTGGCCTTTCTGGGCCGGCCGGCGTGGCCTTCGGCGTGGCCTTCAGCGTGGCCGTCTGCGCGGCCTTCGGCGTCCCCGTCTCGTGTTTACCCTTTGTGTCAACCCCCCCCTCTCCTTCCTGGTGCGGCTGCAGTTGGTGGAAAGGCTTAAACGCATATTTTGCACACTCCAAATGGGTGTGAGTCATGCTAAGGGCGCCAAAGGCCGCCGCCCAAGGCGGCAGTCAGCCTTTATTATCGTCCATTATTCACGTCTCCCTGGGCCCACACGTGTTCTACGTCTGGCAATACTTCTGCTTCCCCTCCTTGACCGCTGACACGAGGTACGCGTCCGTCGTGGTCGACGCGGCGGCGGCGGCGGTTATCAATTCTCCGGAAAACTTCGCATGTCTCTGGGTATTTTGGAGCGAGAAAAAAAAGGCTCAGTGGCCAAACTATTTTCGCTTGTTCCAGAGTTTTCGTGCAGTTTCATCGTTAGGACTCGGACTCGTTAATTTTTTTTTTTTCTGCGGCCTAAGGTTTACAACTTTATTAACTCTCTCTTTCTCTCTCTATTAAATGTGGCCAGGTTTGCCACACTTGTCCGATATTTTCTTAATACTCGAGACCGGGAGATATTGTTCTTATCTGATGACGGCCAAACCTCCCTTTCGAGGAACCAATTATCTGGCAAAAGTGCTTCATGCAAAAAAAATTATTAATGTTCTGCTTCCTCCGCGTGATCTCGAGCGTGAAACAAGAATTTCCTGTACGTATTTTGTACGGAGCAAGAAAAAAAAGGGAACCGACAGCAAAAAAAAAGGAGAGGACGACAAATGTCTCTGTTTTCACTCGTGCGGGCACGAGGAAATTGGTATAACCAGCATGATTTATGGCTGCTTTCCTTCTTCTACGCGCCTCAGACAGTTTAAGCTGCGCAAACTCACCGACTTTTTATAAAAAAAAGTGACTTTCCTGAATATTATCGCGGCGGAAAGTTTGGCTGGAAAGCTTGTTTAGCCCGTGATCTCCCCCGCCCGCCCGAATCTCCTCTTATCGGCGCAACGCCAACTTTTTTGCCTGGGGGTGGAAGTAAAGTCAATCGTAAATTCGCAATTGCTTCCACTTTGCAGCTTTTATGTCCGCTGTTATGTTCATATCTGTCGCAGTCACTCACCTATTTTGCTTATCCCCGGCGGAGGAAAAGGGTTAAAAGATAAGCAGTGTATGCAAATGAGCCCGGTGCAATTGAACCCTTTTCGGGGTTTCTTTATGGCCCCTCTTTTCTGGATGGTCGCGTTTAGTAGCCGATGTTACCATGTCTTCTGGGGGCCTCCAAAGGGGGGGAGGAGGGGGGTTGTGGCTCCACCCATGCAGGAATTTATGAGCGTCTTTAATTGATATGGGGAGAAAAAAAAAACACTGCAGGGGAGGCGTTCAGGGCTTCACGTCCAAACTCCTGACTCGACGTGGGCGTGATCCACGCCGTCCGCCTGAAGGCGCGGGCGCACTCGGTGCCGGCCGTGGCCAACAGGTCGGGCCGGCCCGGGAGGAGGCGTGCAAGTGCAAGCGCGCCTTAAGCCACAGAGGAAGGGAGAGGAAACAAGAGATGCATTATTTGCTTTACGACCCGTTTTACTTTTGCCCCCGAGAGCCTCGTATTTTTTTTGCTCCTGCAGAGTGCAAATTTGCCAAAGTAATTGTTGGAAGGCGAGCCAAGGCTATTACGGCGAGGGGCGGATATGACATGTGACCACCCACTTAGCCGTCATCACTGACTTTTTGCGCTTTTTCTCCTTCCTGGCAGGATTCACGCACGCTACAATGGGGGAATTTTCGACCCGTCCACATTCCACAGCGGGTCCTCCTCCTCGGCGTCGTCGTCCTCCAACTACCACCAGAGCACCAACGGCGGGAACGGCGGCCGAGCAGCAGCAGCAGGAGGAGGTCATGGCGATGTCTACGTACACTTTTGCGCCAGGGACGCGGCTCTCGTCCAGCAGCAGCTGGCGCCACCGCTGGAAGCCTCCGGACTCAGACTGCACCTCAGGAGACAGCCGGGACTTGGAGGACTTGGGGGCGAACACTTCAGCTCCGCGGTCTTGGCCGTGGTCTCCGGCGCCTACCTGTCGGACTCGGAGTGCGCGCGCGAGGTGTGCGGCCTCATGCGCTCTCGAAACGTGGTGCCATTGCTCATCGACTCCGGCGACAAAAAGGCCGCGCGAGCGCTCTTCGGCAACGTCGAGTGCGTCACCTGGCGCAAGGACGACGCAGTCCTGCGACACTTGCGCCAGCGACTGGCGCCGCCGCTGCCGCCCCCGCCGCCAAGCGGCTACAGCGGCCAGAGTCTAGCTGCGCACTCGCGCACGCTCCGTTCTGCCGCGGCGGCGGCGGCCGCCGCCGTCACCGCACCCAGGAGCGCCGACTACGAGGACGACCTCTGGACCTACGTCCGGGGAAGTGATGATTCTTCCTCTCTCAACACCGGCTCCACTGCCGCTGGCAGCAACGGCAACGCCACCTCCACGATGCCCGCCAAGGTCAACAAGTCCAACGTGATCGTGAATCCTCTCGGCAACTCGAGCAGGACTTTGAGAAGCCACGATTACGTCTCAGTCAACGACAGCCAGAGGACTCAGGAGGAGCCCATCTATCACACCTTGGAGCCGTCGACTCCAGAGCCCAAGATCTACATCAACCAGGACCTGGAGGTGGTCTACCCCAAGCTGGTTCCCGCAAGTCATCGCCAGCCGCATCGACTCCTACAGATGCTCGGAGAGCGCGAGGAATTCGTGGACGAAGACGACGAACTTTTGGCCGGAAATGGCGGAAACTTCGACGATCTGGAAGACTTTCATGGCAGCTACGTCCCCTCTCCAGCACCTGGATCGATGCCTCGGAGGCACCACAAGAGCGCGGCCAAGCAGCAGCCGCAGCCGCAGCAGCAGCAAATGGTGATGCAGAACAACAGTCAGAACGGATACTTCATATGAGGAAAGTTGAAGCTTCCAACAGTGATAAAAATGTGTTTCCTCACCCTAATGTGACAGTCAGAAATACACTGCGTTTTGCTATTCTTTTCACGTTTTCAAATTAGGCGAGAAAATAGGACTTCCAATTTCCCCCCTTTTTCCCCCTCTCCCTCGGAAAGTTGCTGTCGGATAAAACTTTCTCCTCCACCTGCTTCGAAGAGATTGAAAAGACTTCTTTGCTGCGTTTCCCCATTTAGCATAATGCCTCCTTTTTCCCCTTCGTCCCCTTTGAAACTGATGCCAGGAGGGCCTTTTCTGCTCCCCCTCTCCAGAGGGCCTCTTGCCAAGGGCCTGAATAAAAGGTCGAAGGCCAAATCGAAAATGACTTCAAGGAAACAGCACCCAGATGAGCGAGGAGACTCCGACGAGATATAATAAAGCTTCATTAGTGGTGCTGGGCCTCTTTCTGGCTAGCAATGGAGCCGAGTGCGGAGCCGAGTCAGGCCCAGGAGGCCCAGGCAAAAGCTGGGGGTGGCGTTCGGGAGTCCCCTGGAGAGGACGGCTGCCTTCACCTATGGATGAGTCTGACTGCACGAGACAGCTGAAGTCGGACCTCCCGAACGTTTGGTCGCACCACGTTCTGCCCAGAGAGGCCTCGCCGACGTCGCTCCACCCGCACACGGCGGAACAGTGGTTAAGAGAAGCTTTGCTCTCAGTCTCCCCAGGAAGATGTGGTGCACATTTTCGCACACGCTCCCTGATCCCCCAGGAAAATTTATTCGCAGGGTGGGAGAAACAGGGATTCGCCTAGGCCTGCAGAGGCCTCTCCGGAGAGGCCATCGCACCACTGAGATTGTGCGCAAAACGGGGTCACATCTAAGCTCCTGGAGAGAAATTTTGCCACTTTTTTCTTCACCCAACGTCGACTTTGTTATCATGCCGTGAGCATCGTCCACATCATGCATACTGGGAGGGGGGGGAGGGCCCAACTTTGTTGTCCGTCCGTCCATCAGCTGCCCAAAGAGGCTGGTTGTTGGCCTGTGTTGTTGTTGCTGTTGTTGCTGCTGCAGGCGGAGGAAAAGTTTGCCCTCCCCCCCCTTCACACAAGGAAAGAAGTCCAAGGAGGAGGAGGAGGAGGAGGGAGTTGTTCTTGCCTATTGATGATGATGACGTTCAAACTCTGCTCCTCTCCAAAGCAAGTTTGCTTGCGAAATTCGCGTGCAGTTTGGCCAGAGGTAAGTAATGTGTCAACACGACTGCAAATTCGCGCAATTTTTCTTTCTTGCTCTTTCAGCAAATTTGCATCATGCGAAGGCGATTTACTGTGTCTGGATCATATACTACTACAACTCTTCTCGCTGGATGACGTATATAAAATGTGCACACGAGGAGAACATTTCTCCGGCCTTCATCGGGCTGGCCTTTATGACCTTTACGTTGCTGCTGATGGCCACATGCACGCGAACAAGGGAGGGAGGGTTGCTGGTAGCTTCTTCAAGAATATCGTGCGTAATTTGCAGTGAATAGAGAGGCTCTATAGCGTGGTGAAAGTAGCGTCTATTGCCATGCAAATGCCAAAAGGCAGGCTGATGATGACCAATCAAGCAGCTTTCCCGAGCTGGTGCTGGTGCTGGTGCTGGTGCTGGTGCTGGTGCTGGTGCTGGTGCTGGTGCTGGTGCTGATGCTGGTGCTGGTGCTGGTGCTGCTCCTCGTCCTCGTGTTTTACCATTTCTTATTATTTCTCTCAACTCGGCTGGCGTTCAGCAAGTACTTTCGAGACTTTCCACCTTTCGTCAGGGAAACCTTGACTTTTACTGCCCCAATAATACTTGCTATGGCAGTAAAGAGAGAGAAATGGAACGAGGGCAGCTGCACGAGGTTGAGCTGCTTCTATCATATCAGCACGAAGGCACAATGAAGAAGTGAGTCCAATTTTCACTCCAATGACTTCGCACACTAAAATTGACGAGCACTAATGAACTCGGATTAAAAGAGATCACTTTGGAGCCCTATTTTCTTCGGCTATTTGACAATTCCAAAGTTCTGCAAAGTTAATGGCGAGGGAGAAAAAGGTTCTTCGAATATTTTCTCGCCCTTTGAAGTTTGATAGAAAAATGAGAAGAGAGAGAGAGAGAAAATTTTCCCTCTCTCTCTCCTCAATTTTCTCCCTTTTCTCCGGAAAAAACAGCTTTTGCCAATCACAAGGGAGAACCCGAGCAGGGGGACCGGACGGGGGAGGCCTTTAAAAAAATGCTTTCCCAGAAAAAAAGGATGGAACGACAGCAGGACGGTTCCTCTTCCCCCCCCCCCCCGATAAAAAGAGGGGGTAGAAAAGAGATATCACAAGCAAATGTGTCTCATGGCGGCCTCCTCAGAGGGCTTTTTGGCCTTAACAAGGCATGTCTACTTGGATGACAGTTTTTCCCAGGGTGCGGAACAAAAATGCTGGGAGCAAACGACGAAAAGGCCAAGGGAGGGAGAGCCTTTGACTGGTACACAAGTTCAGGGAATGAAATTTCAGAGCAATGCTGGACTTTTTCCATGCTGCAGATTGCCTCACTTCCAATTCAGTCGTCACCTGGGATGGGGCCCTCAGCACTTGTCACAAGACTCGCGACGACGTCGTGGCCAAGACGTCGTACTCATTGGACGTGAACCTCACCGAGGTCGGGCACGTGGTGCGGGTCGAACCTGAGGCAGCAGCGCCTCCGCCTGATTCAGCCCACATGCCTCGTCTCGGGTTGCTGACTCGAGTCGAAACATTTCTAAAAGTGTTGCCACATTGTCATCTCCAACCTGACACTGAAGAGACCAGAAGTCCTTCTGCTGTCCAGGGATGAAAACACAAAAGGCTGCAGCATAACTGAGATGCCAGCACCCAGGTCCGGTCAAATATCTCCCCGTATGAGTCAAGGCCTTCATCAGGGGACTGGTGAAGGACAGCTGGAAAGTGCCCAACGGTTCAAAGCAGCTCTCGCCATAGCTGCACAGGGTGAGTACAAAAAGAAAGTCATAACGCTTCATCTGCATCTCTGTCAGTGCTGAGGACCAGTGAGAAGCGACCAAGAAATGTCCGACGTGAAGACTTCTGGAGCGCAGAAGCATCTTGTTCTGTCTGTGAGAAGCACCGTAAGAAAAAAATGGCTTCATCTTTCACGTAAAAATGAGTTAGTCTAAGTATCTCTTCTTGCCAGGGCATTTTCTAGGCTTCTCCCCTTCAGCTGTCTATTTTTCGTGTCAAAAATCCTGCCAAGAACCTATTGGATCTTTTTGCAGCAATCCTCTCTCCCCCTATTCTGCAGCGAAGGCCAGGAAAGTTCTTTTTTCGCGAAAAAAAGCCCTCCCGCTTTATGTGGCGAAAAAGAGCTCGGCGGAAATCCCATCCCGATATATTGCTGCCCGGCAGAACTTTTTCGATGCGATAACTGTTTATTATTCAGTAGGGTGAGGAGTGGAGTGGGCAGGCAGAATGGGCAGGCCTGGAAACATGGCTTTAAGCGCCTTATTTTGGGGAGGAAAGTTTCTCCTTCTTCCTTTTCCTCTTGGGCCTTGGGCAGAGTTTTCTTTTTCAGCCTCCTGATGCTTGTGTGTGGACTTGAGGGGAGGATTGGGGGGGGGGGCGAATCTGTCTTTATGACTTTTTCGAGTCTTTTGGGCGTCCTGTGTGAGTGAAAAAAAGGGACAAGAAAGTGTGTCGTTTCCATTTTTGTCTGACTCATACGACCGGACGCCAGTCCCCTTCACGGCCACGACCACGTTGTCGTCGGACCGCCACCCTGTGGACTTGGACGGGTCCCCTCTTTGTCTTTAGCGCTGTTACGTCAAGTCAGTCAGGCTGCTGAGACCTTGCACGGCAAAGTGACGATCGCATGCATGCATTGGCTTGATAAACAAAGATTTGAGATGGAGATGGAGGAGATGACAAAGACACGAGTCTCGGAGGCCTGCGTGGAGTCCTCCGGCCCAGCTGACGGGACAGTGCAGTCCGATCAAGACTGAAAAGTCCTGTTTCGGTCCTGACTGTTAGTCACAGCTTTAGATTACGTTAGCTCTCCAGATTTAATGTAATAGCTGTGCTGATGTGTCTGCTTATGACTCACACCGTACCGTGTGTGCCGACAGTGCGCGTCACCAAACTAGTGTCTGGTCGGAGAGCTGTCGGGACAGCTTCCTTTTTTTGACTCACACTGTAGGCGCACCTCTGTCTGGCAAGAACTGCTTCATTGTGCCTGTGTGTGAGACTCATAAGAGGAAATAAGACCCTGTCAGATTTGTATCTGTCACACGTTCACACCCTGTAAGAGTCGTCGACCCACTTTTTCTCGTCCCTCTTCAGATATGACGACAATTGCTTATTCTCTCACGCGTTTATCGAGTCTTCTTCCTTATCATCGCTTCCCGCACGTTTGTTTTTGCTCGAAGATAATATTATTGAGCATGCCACAAATGGGGTCTCTTCGCTCTCTCTCTCTCACCTTCTGCGTGCACCTAACGGTATAATAAAGTGGAGCCTCGCACATGTGTGTTTGACGCTTCCAGACCCATTTTCTAGAGCTGTCAACTGAAAAACTGTGTTTTTATGCCGACGTCTGTGTTGCCCCAGGGCTTAAAAGTCACAAAAGTTGAATTTGAATTTATGAGTCGCTCCTTGTTTGTTTCTTCCTTCGAGACCAGAGAAGTTTTTGTGAGAACTGTTTTTTGTCAGACTCTTGGCAAAGGGATCGTCTCGTCTCCTCCCTTAAGGAGCCTCGACAAATGATTCACTTCCGTTTCTTTTATATCAATCGGGTTTTTTACCTCCCCCAAAAGGGCATTTTCAAGCATATTCTTTAAGTTTTTACCTAAAGCTCTGGGGGGGGGGAGGGCTATAAATACCATCTTCCCGTCATCAGCATTATCAATCAATATGACCAGTCTAAGAATACGTAACTTAGTCCCGAAGACTGATGGTCCAAGAGCCTGTTTTCATTTTGAGTTTTATTTGGTAACCGAATGGGTAGGTTTAGAATTTTGATGAGTACACATGAGATGAACTTAAGGTAATGTTTAGAGACAAGGTGAAGCTGCTTAAGGGCACGTCCACACAGGAAATGATGACATACATAGGAGGCTAGGTCAATTTTTTGTCATCTCTTGCGGCGTTCTAGATTTGTTGCAAGAATTCACTTGAAGACCTTATAGTCAAATGGAATGAAAAAACAGTGACTTTTTGGGTCCCCCCTGGTTTTACATATTTTTAGACACAGCACCTAAGAATGTTGGGTTAACATGCGACGTGAACCTGCTCAGCTACTTTCTAGATGCTAAACTGTAGCTGCATGAATCTAAAAATAAAGTGTTTACAGCTTTGTCACGGGGTTGTCAAGATCTGAGAACCTTGTTATGTTCTGAACTTATGTAGTAAAACCTAATTGCCATGGAGGGGGTCCAAAAAAGGTGGGGTTTTTTTTTGAAAACCATTGGACTACATCTTCACCAGGTGGCATAGAGCGACAAACCTAAGATAAACTCAGCCAAATTCCTAAATTTTCATTTTTTGACCTAGCCTCATGCATAGTTAAAGACGTTTCCATCGATAAGGACAAAGAGTTCGGGAAATACTGATGCCTCTTTCGTCACTTCTCTGCACATGAGTTTCGTTTGTCTTGCGCCATTAGAAACTCTGATGGCTGTTTGCAAATGAATTTTTAGAATCTCTGATCATTTATTCAGCATCACCTCACTCAAGAATTGACATAAATATTCAGATTGTGCATGCAAAATGAGACATTTCACGTCATTCGACAAAGTCTGGAAAAATCTGCAACCTCTCAAATACCAGCTACCATTTTCTTACTGGAGCCGCTTCTTACGTCTGCTATAGACTCGGCAGCAGTTTGGTTGCAGAACTAAGCAAAATGCTGGTGCGTGCAGGGTTGCCACCCATTTATTTCTAGAGGCGTTAGTCCCGAATTCTTCGTGCCAAGACTTCCAAAGCCGCATTTTTACCGACATTCAGTGCTCATCAATCCAGTCATGCAACATTCACTTTGTACCTGCAGTCCCAGCTGTGAAATTCTCAGATCTGTGGCTGCTGCAAGGCTGGATAACAACTGTGCAGAAGACACCACTTTGTTTGTAACAGTTTCAGTGCGTTACCTTCTTTCATGTGCCTTCAGATAAGAGCAAAAGTTATGCAATTCAGTTATGCAGACAAATATTAGCTCTTAGCATATTATGTGCTCAGGCTCACCTCGGGGAATATAGAGCTTTACTCCAGTGGCAACTACGTGGAGTCTTCCTTCCTAAAGAGACTGATGGAGCCCGCCGTGAGCTGCAGCTGGTGGGTGTTGCCACTCTCGTTTTTGTCCCCAGGCCAATTTCATCGGTTCAGCGTTAAAAGTGCACGTGTAAAATAACACCTTAAGGTAAAAGAGTAGAAGCCGCTTGTGAGAACACCAGATACAAGAACAGATTTGTCAGAAACAGAGTCAAGATGCACTTTACGTGGTGAATTCCACCGCACATGAGCTCTGAAAGCCACGCATAAGAATGATTTTGCATCAAAAAACAGAACGGTTTGGCCTAGATCGGAGGGTGTGGACATTCGCGGCTTCTACTGTACTAGCAGCAGCACACAACCAAACACTTAGCCAAACTGAAATGGACCACTTTGAAGTACACTGAGCCAACCCATCATAGTAAGACTTTCTTGTTCATTCTTAAAGACTGTGAGAGATGGACCTCGACCTTCTGAAACATTGAGATGCCCACATTTCTTCTGGCTATCATGCTGCTAATACTCTGATCTGGCTTCCTGTACTCCATACCTCATGACTCCACGAAGTGTGAACTGAAGTACATATGTGAAAGCATTTTACGTGTGTCCACATCACAGCTTATGCGTGGAACTAGGAAAAGGACTCTTGAAAAATTGAAGCTAAACAGTCAGACAGGAGATCCAGCCATGGCCAATCAAGCTGGCAACAGTCAACATTCCAAGCAAGGACCTTTCTGCCATTTCTGCCATCCTTTGGCAGGCCAACGCATCAGATATTATCATAGAGTTGCATCAAGTGACCACATTCGGGACATGGGGCAAAGCAATTTTTAAAGATTGTGTTATGGCACAAATGATTCCTCACTTCAGCCATCTACAGCAGACAATGACGCGGTCTTTTGTTAATCCAAGGGAAATGAAGACACATGGGGCACTGGTGCATTGAGAGTGCGCGACACCTTCCAGGGGCAAAACCTCACGACCTATTTTTACTTTGCCCTTTGACTACCGAGATACGTCTGAAAATGACATTTCCAATAAGTGCACAAATCATGTCTGTAGAAACTGTAATCAACAAAAACTTTATATCGTACTTCTTTCATCATTCATCAGAAGAGTCTTTAGAAGAGTCACTGAAAGAGTCACCCACACTGCGTTCATCTGGCGTCTTCATCTCTTTCCACCTCCTCCAAGTATTCATGCCAAGTCTTCCAATGCTTTTTGGCTTTTTTGATCCAACCTTGAACAGCATCGGACTATGATGAATAAAAGGCATCTTGCAGACAATTGACAACAGCATGCATTGTTGTTCTGCCTGTAGACTGACAGACAACTTTAGGTATATCTTTATATAGTGCTGAATATATTTTATTAATTTAGCATGTTTACTAGCAAGTACAGACGAGCTCGAAATTAGTTACTGACTGACTGTCAGTCAGTAACTAATTTCAGCCACTGAGCTACTGACAAGTGACTGAATGTTACACCGATTTCTGGTGTTTCCACTTGAAAATTTTGAACATGTGGAAAGTTATAGCCATTTTGCCCCTTCATGGTGTCGAAGCCTTTGCCCAAAGAGAGGAACCCCCATCAGAGATGTGTCATGTACAATAGCCGGAATCCAAGTCTGGTTCAATACAATGGACGGTACAAGATCCTGAACGGTAAGATTAGAAATTCAATTCCATCGGTGTTGACAGCATTTGCCATAGCTTGTGTACGAGGTGTGTCAGGATTGGTGTGTCTCTCCAGACGAAATGATAAATTTTCACTTTCGGGATTGTTTTTTTTTTTCATCTTAGGACCGACCACGCCAACCAGGGTTACCACTTATTTGACCAGGAAATAAAACATGAAATTGAAGTTTGGTGAGGTCGAATTTGGAGTTAGGGAGAGATGAGGTGAAGTCAAGCGAGGTCAGGTGATGCTTAACTAGGCTGAGTGTAAGTTGCAACCCTGAACTTTTTGCCGTGCTGATTTCAGTCCAACGTGAGCCACTTGCTCTGAGTGCTACTAACGCTGACCCACCCTGTGGGCTTCTTCAACTGGTCCATAACCTACAGTACAATCTCCAAGCCGTATGGACGGATCTAAGGAAAGGATGGTAAAGTTGAAGGGTGGCAACCCTACAATGAGTTCAAGCTCAGCTTGGAGTCTCACAGCAAGTCATTCTTGGCATTGGTCGAGCGACCAAAGCTGCCAGCCTGGATTGTTTCAGTGCACTCTGCTCCACCAAAGCGTGATTTGGGCAGAGAGGAATTCCGGGTGAGGAGTGCAAGAACAGGACCAGCCAGAAAAATGACATTTCTCGGACGTGCGAGTGCTTCATGGCGAACATTGGTGTTCGATGTATTCATTGGTAGTATGGACGATTCGAGTCGTTGCTTTCGATGGCAGAAATGCCGGAAACTCTAGAATCTACATGCGTCAGGCGTGTATACACAATTTGAGCCTTCTTGGGAAGATCGCTTGAAATTGGCCAGTTACACTTTGTTCCACCTGCATTTTACAGAAGGGGAATCTATCCCAATGCCAACGGGCTCCAGAATGGGGAAGATCATGAGCTGCATGGCTGCCATGGCCAACATCAGGGCCGTGTTGGACGTGGGCGAGACGACCGCGCCCGCCATGCACAAATCCAGTGTTAATTCGTACTTTGACGCCACGAGTTTCTTGATACTTGCCCAATTTCGTTTCATTCAGCCGTGTGCTCAGGTGACGTGGGGATGGCCCTGGCTGAGGCCTCAGTCTACGAGTCTTTTTTGGGGTCTTGCTGAAAACTTGGGCTCGTGACATCCCTATCTGGCCGAGGCAGGACGCTTTATGTCTATGATCGTGAATGAGGTCTCAGGACAGATTGATTGATGTTGCGCATCCCGAGCAGTAAAAACACCAGGAAGTCGAGTCCACCTGAGCGGGGTCTGCATGAGCACAAGAGGTCAACATTTGCGACCATTTTTTCTCTCTAGCGCTGACAACGATCTGTATAATAGGATGCTGAGGTAATCGACGTCTGCACCAGCGGTTGATTCATGTCTCGCTTCAGTCAATCTGTTTCGATCTGCTCAGAGGACAGCGTTGCTCAAGAGCGTTTCATTGCTGGCAAAAGAGCCAATTCTGGCCGTTGCTTGCCAGAGCAAATGTGGCAACGCTGAAAAGCTTTCCTTTCTGTCATAAACTCAGTGATCTGTACTTTCTGTTTTCATTCATGTGCGTCATAAGGAAGGAAGGTGAGTTTCGTCTTCACCTCAGCCAAAATGCACAAAAAGCAACATTGCACTTGTGCAAGTGATTGCAGTTGAGTGCACTGCTTTTTCATGGCAACCACAGGTGCAAACTCTGACTGTGCAGAAATGAGGGGGGGGGGTTAACTTCGAAGTACAACGAGAAATTGCTGTTATACTTTTTGGCTGGAATTAGTGTGGAGGAAAAATATGCTGCGATTGCTGAATGTTTTCGGAAAAAGCGGAAATATTAGCTTAATATTGCGTGTCTGTCTTATAGCACTCTATTTTCCGAGTCTTGACTGAGGTGGCTTTGACGTATCTGAGGCCTTGGATCGTCCGAGGGAGGAGGGAAGCCCGAGGACAATCTAAGGCCAATGTTGCGGTCGATTCCTTGAGTGAAACCTTTGCTTGGCCTTTGGGTCACTTGACAAGCAGTGACCTCGGGTTCTCTTGGATCCCAGGATTTTCTAGGGGCGCGGATCCCTTATTATTGCCATTTTGCCCTTGCCTTGATGAAAATGGCAACCCTTCTTTTACAACTGTGTTGAATAGATGCCTTTTTTGCGTCCCTTGTATGCTACAACTGAGCTGGTGATCTGCCATGTCTACCTGCTGACACCTCAGGGTCCATGCAGATTGTGAGACAAAAAAATCCCCACAGTTTGAGAGAAATGGCGGGGGGATTCAAAATCCTCCAACAGCTGGATTCAAAAACTTATTATGTAGAGCAATATGTTGCCATCCCTTTTACAGTTTTTCATGGGTGCCGGAGAACTAATCACGTGTGAGTCTCTCAGCTCCTGACGACCGTGACAATTGCTCCAAGGCTGTGGAACAGGAGCACAAGTTCTATCTCTCGTTTGAAAACTCAATCTGCAAGGAGCAGACATGTGACAGACAAGTTGTTCTTCCTCATAAGCCAGAGTTTGTTCATGAGTCAAGGCCCATACAACAATCAGCAGCCATCAATACAAAGTGTTCGGGGAAATCTGATGCTTCCATGTGCTATTGTCCCATCCATGCACGTGAGTTGCGTTTGTCCTGCTCAATGGCATTAGAAATTCTGGTGTTCGTCTGCAAAAGGATTTTGAGAATCTCTGATTCTATAATCACCTCATTCAAGACTCATTCATTCAATCATTCATTCAAATGTTCAGGTCGGGTGTGCAAAATTAAACATTTTACGTTATCACACAAAGTCAGGCAAAATTTGCATGTTCTCAAACAAGAGATGACGTAATTGTTCGCCACTCTTCCTATAGCTGCTTAGTCTCGGCGGTTCGATTTTACGGAAGCAAACTCAGCATATCTGGAGTAATCTGTCCTCTGTTCGGTCAAGCTGTGCAGACCACATCTCACACCCTCGATGCGGTGCAGTCTTGCTGCCCTGATCGCAGATCTACCATCCGGTGTCAACCTCAGTAGTTGAGGCTTCCAGGCTACCACAAGTGCCTGGTGGGTACGTGGGCGGGTCCATCCAGTTGGACTAGGTCTGCTCTGGTAGGCTCTGGATGACGAAGTCTGGTGAGGTGTTGGGTAGGGATGTGACAGTGCTGACACCGAGGTTGTGTTGGTTGAGAGGAGGTGGACGAAGCACAGGTAGCCTGTCCAATACAGAAACTGTGAAGGTGCCGTCCGGGCTTCATCTGATAATGCATATTATGTTCTTCATTGCAACTGTGAAACCTGACGGGGTTGCTGCGGTGGGATCCTCACAGAGGATCTACAGTTTAGTCCAAAACGCTTCACTTGCCTCTGGAAATTCTGGATTTTCCCGCGCACAACTCTGAAAATATGGGAAATATTATGCTAACGTTTGAGAACAAGTCGTTTGAACAATTTCTCCGACGTCTTACAAGTAACTCAATGCTCGAGAACCATTCAGTGAAGATTTGTATCGAAGTAAAGTGGAACACGCTCAATAGAGACACTTTGGCAGTGCTAGTTTCGTCTCTAATAAGCGTGTGTCCCTAATAACCATGTTAATAAAAACCATTGTCAAAAAGACAGAAAAAGCCAGAAAGGGGCAAAAGAGATGTTTATTCATCAGCAATGACAGAGAAAAAGTGGTCCAGAGTACGTTTGTGTGACATCGTGACTGACACTTTGCTGCGTCTTTTGCTCGAGGGTGCCAAACAAGGAGAAGTCCTCAAACCCATGTTGGGTTCCCTCACAGGGTGGGTTTGTGTATAAAAGGAAGTAAAGATGTCCAAGTTTTGTAAAGGGTTGTGGGCAGTTTCTGTCTCTATTATCTGTGTTGCGTCTCTAATAAGAGTAATAATTTATGTAGTGATTTTTTTTGTACCCGGTGTTTTGTCTCTGGTAAGCCAAAATCTCCAATAAGCGTGTCTCTGTTAAGCGTGCTCCACTGTATGGGCGAAAACTTTTTCATCATCTCCACAGCCACCACTGTGAACACTCAGCATGGACATAGGACTCAGAGGGTCCTCGAAGATTCTGTTGAAGGCATCTCCAAGGCCCTTGGTGTTCCCATATCAACAGTCAGGAACTTCCTGGAGAAGGTCAAGTACACGAAACTGTGACTAACCTCCACTTCTTCCTGCACTTGGAGCTCATGCAGCTTTTCCTCAACAGGTCCAGCAAGGGCGGAAAGCACGTGGACGAGGAGATTGCCAACGTCGTGAGGTGCAGTAGCAGGGCCATCCTGAGGATCCTGAGTTGCCAGAACCCCATTCAATTGCTTTCCTCCAAATCCTCACTTGCTTGAACTCGAGCTGAACCCGGTGGTTGAAGTGCAGCAATGCGAGCCTGTGGACGGACTCACCATTTAGATTAACAGCCACACCAAAGAGTCCTTTTGAACTCGATTGAATAGGAAAGTTGGAAAGTTTGCTGTATGAAGCTGCACAATATCCTGGAAAGGTGTTTACGGATGCCGTTACATTCAGTACTGCCATTGCTCTCACTCTCTGTCTCAGTCCCTTCGTGACGTTCACCACGTTGGCCCTGGGGCGCCTGCTGAACTTGCTTTCCCACCTTTTCCCCAGAAAGAAGAGCTCTTAACTCTTCAGCACTTTCGGGCGCGAGATCAGCATTTAAATGAGTGCAGCTGGAAAATATAGTCGAATCTCGCACATATGATATGTCTCGTATTATGAAAGTTTTGATGCTGACCACCTTTTTGAACTTGGTGAAAGAATCGATTTTTAGATGGCGAAAAGTCAGGTCAAATTATGATGTCAGGTTTTTTTGAGCAATTCTTTTTTAGGACTCACATATACAAAAAAAAATCCAAAATGGACTATTTTACCAGAATTTTGAGTCATCGGAAACGCTACGGACTGATGATTGCAGCCAGCAAATCAGGTTCGTCTCGCTGATTTCAAAGATATGTATATTTTTATACATATGCACGTTATATCAAACATATGTTTCTAGTAACCAACGGAGGATTCAGACCCATCAAGACAAAATTAATCTTTGCGAAACAAAATCTGTCGGGTTGGTTTTGTCGTCTTCAAAAGTTGCTTTTGTGGTTCATCCCAACGGGAACAATTCGATGTCTCTGTATACAAAAGCCTGAAAGCAGTCAAAAATGTGAGCACAAATTTGATGATGCCAAAATTTCACAAAGAAGGATTTTTCTAAAAGGTGAAGAAAAATTGTATGGCCAATATATGCACATGTCCCGTGTGGCTTCATCATGCCAGTTCTCGTAATAATAGTGGAAAATTGTTATGACAACTCTCGCATACATAATATACTTGCTGCAGGATTGTTTGAGCATTTATGATTCGAGCAGAGTTCATAAAGGTGGGGAGAGAAACGCTCAAAGATTAGTACAGTGAACGAGTCTTAATCACTTTTAGTCACTATTGACATGATCTCCATGCACTCGGCCATTAAGACCATCATAGTGTGATAATGCTATGGCCAAGTGTTTTAATGTGAAACACTTCTTTTTCCAAGCAGTTTGAGGTCGTGTCATTCGCACTAATGTTTGTTTAGGTCCCATCCCAGCCCAGACTTGTTTCTCCTCTAAACTCTGACCCTGTGTTTATTTGACCCCGATTGTTACTGTTGTTCTTGCTGTTGTTGTTGTTGTTGTTGTTGTTGTTCTCGTTCCCCCCTAAGACGAGCGCATTATCTTACTGCTACTTGTTCGAGTAGCAGCGATCTGGAGCAGCTTTGACAACGGCTCAGAAGGGGAGACTGCGATACTGTTTCCACTCTTGTTTATCACACAAACCTTCGGAGGCCTCTTTTGGCCTTCCACTGCATAAAAAGGCCGGGGAAAAAAGGTCCCAGAGCAAAGGAATGGAACAAAGGCCAAAGAAGACACCGAAACATAAGCCTTACTTTTTTTTCTGTGTCTTTCTCATCCCTGGAAAGTCTCTCCACTAAATTTAACAACCGTTCTCCAACTCCCCGCACAAATGTCCTTGTTGATCGAGCGAAGGTCTGATTCGACACGACAGCTGCGCTTCTCGGTAGGGGGAAAAAGTGACACATGACTGCCCAATAATAAGGAGTCCTGTCGGTTCTCCGGGTCCTCCGGGTCCTCCGGATCCGTCCCCCGGGGCGCTCCATCGGCTCCCTCACCTTAAGCACGACATCCCGCGGGGTTTTTCTTCCTCGGAAAGTTTCTAACTTTCGTCTTGTAGATTTGGGCAATTTCAGTATCTCCCCGTTATCTCGGCCGCACTAAATTGCTCTGTCTTGGGGTCTTTTTCCACAGACAAAGAAGTTTGACCAGTTTGTTAAATTCCTGCCAGCCTTTCCCATATCTGACAGGGGGCGCCAAGGATTTATTTCTCGCCAGAGATTGATTGACACTTCTCTAAGGCCATCGGCAGCGGCTCCGTCTTGGGCCGCAGCCTCCGCTCAGAGGCTGACGCACGCGGCCTTGACTCTGACAGCGACGGCAACGACAGGGAGGCCTCGAGGGACAGGAGCGTTTTACTCCGCCCAATTACAGATGCGATGCCTCAAAAACGCCCGAAAATGGGGCGAGATTGAGCGGAAAAGAAAATCTCTCCCCACCAATCTGTGCCATTAGCGTTCTGAAGGCCGAGATCGCTTGATCAGGGCTTCCCACAATCCTCAAGTGCATAAAGCTGACAAACTTTTTTTGGACCCTCGACCTTTTTTCTTCCACGCGTGAGAGAACAAGTTAAAATTGTACCCAATCCTTCTTCGTCCAACCTGGGCAGGAAGCAGCAAAGTCGGAGGAAGTCTGGCTGTTCCATGCCTACAGTGAGATCCCGGAGGTCCGTGTTACTTGGAGTTCACTGTCCTCCACGTTGTTGTTGCCGCCGCTGCTGCTCACTCAGCTCAATGTGAAATTTCACGCATTGATGACGATCTTTGAGGCCTCCACAGGAACCTTTTCTTTCGTTCTTTCTCCGGCAGCAACGACGATTTTTCACCGACTCAAGGGGGGAAACGATGACGGCGAACAAAAAAAAAAGTGTCGCGCACTAATGAGGCTTCTTCATCTCCAGCCTCCGTAGCGGATTCTTTGAGGAGCCTCTTTTTTCCCCTGAAAAATCCCCGATTGTGATCGCCGGAGGCTCCCTCAGCTTCTCTGTCTGCGGCCTCGTCACAAAATATGGGGAAAAAGACTGGGATGATGCCGTGAATTGTGGCCAATTCGTCCTCCTTCCAGATTCGACTCACGCGTCCGGGAGTGTCCGCCCGCGTGCCCAAGTTCGCGCCCGGCGAGGAGTAAAGAGAAATTTCAGGACGTCGTTTGCTGAGACAGTCAAAAAAAATTCCCCAATTTGAAACGCTTCGATGGTCTCGTCCGCCTCCTTCCTGACTCCCCATTTCATGCGCTCAATTTCCCCCCCCCCCCCTGCCCATTTTGGTCGAAATCAAGGTCTGTTATCAATGCATAATGATTAGGGAGTGTGAGCAAAGTGTATGCAAATGGTCAAAGATTGGCCAGTGAGGAGCTGTGTTGAACTGGACGAGGAAGTGTCCCAGCGGCGACTCCAGCGACGCCGAGGACATGTCTGGTCCAGCGGGAGCCTCTTTTCCCCCCACCCAAACACGCTCTTAACGGGGGGAATGATGAGCCGAGGCAGGACTGGGGAGGAAGTATCCGGATGGGGGCTCCACTTTTGGGTCCTGTCTGCGTGGGCGTGTGAGACAAGATAAGAGTTGGGCCGGACAAGTCGTGATGAAATAATTGATGCGCACGGTGAAGGACGTGAAGTACAAGTGAAGTCCCATTTAATGCAACAGCTGTGGACAACTGCACTTGGCCCTGGACATCAGCCCTGCACGGCTCTCCCATGAAAGAAGCCTCCTTCAGCATCAGCTGAGGCTGTGAAACATTGCAATTCTGCCAATTATGAGCTGTTGTCAACACTTCTATCTCAGTTTTGCACACGACCCCTCCAAAATTTGCACTCACCACTGGGTAGAAGCAGTTGAGAAATCTGGCTTTGAGTGGGTGCTTTTTTGTGAAGTCCACTTTATCCTCTTCCCCCCCCTCTGAATTGCACTTACTGGAATTGCCTTTATTGAGATTTCACTGCGTACAAGGTGCGTGTAAATTAGTTTAACATGGAATCTCATTCTGGCACCGCCCATCTCACGTTCGGGGCCAAGAAAACATTTGTGCCAGCCCCTGTACAAATTGTGAAATTCGACAAAGCAAACAGCAGCGCCGACTGCAGTGCGTGTCAGTGCAGCTAAAACACTCTTTGAGGAGGC
>JAAUXU010040909.1_pt1 | contig 46376 bp, 57 predicted proteins | sample 7278151 | NCBI WGS metagenome assembly JAAUXU01 (sample SAMN14350113, study PRJNA611818) | marine sediment metagenome | isolation source: surface marine sediment (1.8m) | place: French Polynesia: Moorea | collected 2018-08
GGCCAATCACCTAGTCAATAGCAAGTTTGAGGTCAGAGATGAGCCTTCAAAGTCCGTGGTGTGCTCCAGTCAGACATGAGCACGGGGGGGGGTACAAAATGCTCAATTTTAGGGGGGGTTACAGCTTTCCCTGTCCACTGCACAGAGATGTTTATTACACAAAAATGTCATACTTTTTAAAATGAGGAAGTTCTATGGACATTTGTCTATGGACAAAGACATTTTTGTCTTTGTTAACAACCTGTCGACACTACAGGTGTTTGACAGATTTGAAATAAAGACACGCACCCTGGTAGAGTGTCTAGATTCCCTTGAGTACCTCGCAAGGATGAACTCTGTAGCAATTGCTCTAGACCCCACATATGAAGGGGATGTCTGCAAAGCAATGACAAGGGACCAAGCCAAGCTTGGAGCCATAAATGGGACTCCATCATTTACCCCAATTCCCAAAAAGGTCGCAATGGGTATCATAGAACATTTTGCAGACCAATGGGCTCACAGGTAGAGGACAACCCTGGGTTGTAAACAGACCAAACTATGGATACAGGATCCAAGGCAGGTCAGTAGGTGGGCGATTGCGCTTGACCGGGGTAACCTTAGCAAGCTCATTCAGACCATTACGGGCCACAACTACCTTAGATACCACCAATTTAAACTCAATGAGTCCACTAAGGACAAATGCAGATTTTGTGGTGGTGCACGCAAGGAGTTTCCGCACCTTGCGCAAGTGCATGGCACTTGCAGAGGAGTGGAAGACGCTCCACATGAACAGCAAGTTTTTGGATCCTCCTGGGATCAAAAGCCTTATCAGGTTCATTAACCTGGACTGCATCGATGAGGCAGTGCTCCCGAAGGAGGTAGAACAAAAGTAATTTTTGTCATGGTGAAGTATGTGCTACCATATATGGGATGGGAAAAAGCCCCTGAAAAGGGTTACTCCTTAAACGGCTTTCCTCTATAGGACTGCAGTTTTCCCAAAGCAAACAAACAGACAAACCTTCAATATTCAAATGTGGATCCCAGAGAACTTCTTCATTTTAAAAAATGTGACATTTTTGTGTAATAAACATCTCTGTGCATGGACAGGGAAAGCTGTATCCCCCCCCCCCAAATGAGCATTTTGTACCTCCCCCCTGTGCTCATGTCTGGCTCCAGTGCTTCCACATTTTATGACCTGGAGAGAGAAGTCACCTGAAAGTACCACTCCACAGCCTGCCCGACATCTCCCATGAGCTCGTACAGGCTGGCTATCTGGTACATGACCTGCGAGTGGTTCCTGACGATTGCTTGCAGTTTGAAAAAGGCCTCCAGTGCATCCTCGTAGAAGCCTAGCTTCTTGTTGCATAGACCCACATTGTAGAGCGCCTCCACGCAAGAGGTATCGTTCTCTAAGGCAACGTGGTAGAGTTCGCGGGCCTTCTCCACGTCTCCCCGGAAGAACCAGCAGTTGGCCAGGTTCACGAACGCAGCTGCGTTGTAGCTGTCAGAGTCCTTGGCCATCTCCGCATACTTCTCCGCCTGCTCAGTGTCACCCTAGGGTAAGCATGAATATGCAGTTCTTCATGCTATGTACATGTATGTATGTATGTAATCGTATCTTGCAGCAGCATTTTTGCGTTCGATGTCTAAGTATGTCTGCAACTTATACAACTTTTCACAACAGGAAGCAGATGCTCCTGTTGCGTAGTGGAGAAAATGCAGATGCCTGCAACGACCTCATAATGCATTACGTAGGGAGGCCTTTGAATTATAACACTAAATGCTGTCGTTTTGGCATCATCACTTTTTATGCACAGTTTTGCATCTTGTGTGACTACATCAATTTCCTCACCTGTAGAAAGTACAAGAATGACAGATTAGTAGCTGCAGTGCTTGCCACTTTACTGTCCTGCTTCTCGAACGCCTTAAGAGTGTCTACGGCGTTCGTGAAGTCCTTCTGCCTGAGGTACATGACCGCCTTATTGATCTCCAGATCGTTGGCCAGTTGGGAGTGCTGAGACATCTTAATCGCCTCCACGCACCAGTTGTAGCCAGCAGAGAATGTGTCCTCTACCATCTTAATGGACACAGGAAGTGAGGTTTGATGAATGTGATCAAGCCTAAATAGTGCAGAACTTACTGGGGCGATGAGTTTTGCGGCCATGAGGATGCTATATTCTGACTCGTGTTTCTTGGCTCGCTCTATGCGCCTGAGCTGATCATTCTTGATCACCTCCAAGATGAGGTTTGACAAGGGATCATCAGATACAGAAGCATATTTGTCCTCATCGTCTCCTTCGAATGGTACCTCCAATAGCTGCTGAAATCTAAAGAAATATTGTATGTATTTATATTCAATGCGACGAGACCTGTTTGTGAATCAAGAGTTACTCCATATTTTAATCAAGTCACTGCTGGCAAAAGACCTGTGAAGCGTGAAGCCACAATTGACTCACTCCGTGGCACGGATTACCCCTTCTTGGTCCTGTCCTTGTCACCCAGGGCGTAGTAGCAGAGCACCAGGTGCAGCCCGGTCCTAAACTCTGGCTGCTCGGACATGATCCATTCGAAGCTGGTGCACGCGTCCGAGTACTGACCCATCTTGACGAAGAGAATGCCGATGTTGTGCATGATCTTGACGCGCATGCTCTTGTGCGTGTTGGCCACCTGGTCGAGCGCCATCCGGTAGAACTTGATGGCTTTAGCGTACTGACCAAGCTTGAAGTAGATGTTGCCCATGTTCACGCGCAGACGCCCGGCGTTGGCGAAAAGGCGGTTCTTCGTGATGATCTAGAACGCGGAAGACACTGATACTGAAAGAGTGATTCACACACACACACCAGACTGTGCTGCCCTTGCCTAACATTATTTGGTGCTGCTAGCACCTATACCTGGTAAGTATTGAGAGCTTCTGTGTACATCTCATTGCTTGAGTACTGGTTTGCGAGGTTGAACAAGACGGTGAATGTGAGGTCGAGGTTGTGCGAGTCGCTCAAACCGGCCTGTTCTCTCAGGCGAATCAAGCTTCGCTCCTTAGTCGAAGCCTCCTTGGCCCTGTCCAAAGCGATCTTGACGTCGCCGCGGCTGTTGGCCATGCAGGACTCTTCAATGAGCTCTGTAACCTAGAGAAATTGCACTAAGTAGTATTGTTTGGGGCACAAAAACCACATCGACACTCGCACTAATATATCGGTAATATACGGTATATACTGGTATTAATAAAAGCTTTACATGTAGGTTATGCACATTTAGTTTTGACACTCCATCGCTACCTTTTTCTCCATGCTCCTGATTTTCTCCTCTGGCGTCTCTTCTTTCTTGGACTCCAGGCCAGCTGGCGAGTTCCTGGCGGCCTGGTTGAGCGGATCGAAGGCGCTGGCACCCCGAGATCCGGACGCGGTGCCTGGGTAACCTGCGCCCCGGATTCCGGTCATTGGCCGACTTACGCCATCGCCCATTCCTGAAAAGAAAGAGAGGGAGCCTAGTCTTAGGGCGCGGCTACTCCAGCACAGATTTCGGGACAGGGTGTTTCAAGACTTTTTCAAACTATTTTCATCATTTTAGACGCTCCGACAAAGTTTATGTACTTCAGAAGGGTACGGTTCATATGACTAAAGGAAGACATCGAAGTGGAAATCTGTTAGATCTTCCCCTGTAACATAGCACGGTACTTTCGGATAGCTCTGTAGATTTTTCCGGGCGAGTGCCCCAAGTACTTGCTCACCTGTGGTGGGGCGCCCACCCAAGGACGAGATCATGCCAGTGGCGCCCCTTGCGCCGGCCGTCCCTAACCTCATGGCGGTGCCCAGGCGACCGCCGCTGCTAATGGCCGCCCTGCCCGAGGAGGTGCCCGGCGGCCGTCGGCCGTGGCTTGTACGCAGAGCGGCCTGAAATGGAGCGATTTTATTAATTATTCTCAAGAAACTAACATAAATCTGGTTGCAACTATTTTATTGATATTTATTTATTTAAAAGTGGACAAAAATACTTGCCTGGAATCCCTCATCGAATTCCAAGTCCTCTGTCTGTAGCTCCGGTGCAACCTCCTCGTTGCCAAAGCCCGAGTAGAGGTCCTCATCGTCCGAGGGGGCGAGGTGCACGTTGCTCAGCATGATGTTTGTATGCTTTCTTCAGACTGGAATGTACACGCAGGTATCGAAAATACCTGGGTATGACTGCAGCATGAAGTTTTATTCTCTTCTACTCCCCCCCTGGGGGGCGCGGCTTTCCTCACATTGTTGTAATAGTGCAAACCTCGTTTATAGCAGAAGTGCGCAAAATAATGTAAATCTATTCCCTCATTACAGCGCGTGAAGAAAACGTGTTGCGTTGTCCTCCAGCGCTTGCTCCCTCCTGATCATGATAAGAAGCCCCATACTGCGGTGGCGGGGCCGTCCGCCAACGCCTTGAACAAGGCACAGGCATTGCCGCGGGTGCGCTACAGGTGGCAGATGGGCTTCCGGAAGGCACCTAATGGACGTTACGTCAGGAGACCAATTCTACGGATTAGCATGCATTTCAAGTAACCAAGCTATGCATCCATTTTTGTTTACTCTCCCGTCTTATTTACTACGGGTACGTGGTTAAAATTTTAACGCACGATGGTTTGAATATTCCCCCGGCTCTTTACTCTCCCGGAGAACGTTTTAGATATGTCTCTGTGTGAAGCCTCCACAGGGACATATTGTGAAAAGACATCTCTACAGAGCATAAAAAACCGATCGGCCCAAGCCCATTATCCAGCTATACTTCTGCACTTTCAGGGAAAGGTTTGAGCTGCTACCACGTTGTCTCGTTCTATCGGCTCATCAAGAGGACGCAAGTGGAAAGGAATCCCAAGTAGAAGAGGAGACTTCTGAAGCACTAAAGGTCACGCTGTCAGGAGGTGACTGTTCGCTGGAACTCAGTCATCTGGATTCTGACAGGCGCCACTGGGTGTCAGTGAAGCCAAAGTGCGGGCAAGATCTGGTCCCTAACTTCCGGCTGTCCGTGGACCCCATGATGAAGGTGGAGGAGAATGACTTTAGTTGGAAGGAGGTAGAAGCTGTCGTACCTCATTGATACTGTGATCCCATGACAAATTAAAATATGTTTGGCGGAACTCCTTTATTTATTTCGTACTTAAAGCAACACTACGCAAGAATCAAGTGAAACACAACTGTAACTTTTGTTGCTTACTGCAATAACAGCCGCTGAAGTCTCCGCAGAGGCCGCCGCGGAGCTCAGAGTCAGACGAAAGGCAAAAGCAGACTTTGAGTGAGGTTAACTCGGATTCTTCTTAGGCTGTTTTAATTTTGTAAGAGACAGACTACACATAAATGGCGAGATCTTCTCAAGGCTCGAGTTCAAGGCAGACGCCGATCTTGTGGCCGCCCTGGTTGAAGTTCTTGCCGTCGATCAGTGCAGATAGGGTGAGGGTCATACCTTTAACAAGAGAAGACAATGTTCAAAGATCAGTGACGCGCAACGTTATCCAACCACCAATCTATAAAGTAAAAGAAGAGCCTGTCTGGGAGAGAGCTCTCACCTTCTCTCAGCCTGTGTTGGAATCCCAGCCCCAACTGGCTAGAGTTGCTGACCTTCGCCCTGAGGTTTGTGTCTCTGTCAATCGCATACTTGCAGCCTATGCCAAAGTTCGTGGCGTTGCTCTGCGCCGTCCAGCCTAGGTTGATGCCGGTCTCCAACTGGCGGTTCACGCGCTGGTAAACTGCAGCACCGAAAACCTGAAGCGACGACCAAGCTCAGAAGTGCAGACGGAATGAGTCGACAGCAACGTATAGATGTTAGGCTTTGTGAAGCTTTGATTTTAACAGAACAGGAGACAGCTTTGTTTACCCTGTACAAATGCTGGAGAGCGTACTTTGCTAGCGAATAACGGCGTAGTACGCCGTTACTCTGGCACAAGACCACCAGCTAGACACAAGTAAGAATGTCTAACACGGGATTGCTTGGTCTCACTATAACGTTCAAGAGCGTGTATGATATTTGTCTGGCCGAGTACCTGTCCGTCATTGACGTTGGTGTGCAGCACGAAGTCCTTCTTGTCGTAGCCCACGGCGAAGTTGTTCTTTACCAGCTGAGACTTGGCTGTGTCGAAAGCCATCTGGTAGCCAGCCAACCTAGACAGAACAGCGGAAACCTCTTACGTGAATGTGGTCAAGAACTCAGTCGAACAACTCTTCCTCACCATCCGTTATGCCCAAGGACGGCAGAAGCATTCACCAAGGGCCCGCCCAAGTTGAGGTCAACGTCGCCGTTCAGAGTAACGGAATCGTGCTTGAAGTCGGCCTTGACCTAAGTCCAGGAACGCTTACATACTAATAGCCAGTTTGTATGTTTTTTTTTTAAGATTTCTCGATCGAACCTTTCCACTCTTAGCTCCCGAGGTTGGAGAGAAGTTGGAGTCGAAGGTGAGCTTGAGACCCTTGACTAGCTGGTCTTGAACATCCACAGTAGTCGAAAGGTTATTGTCAGTCGTCCATTTCTCCGTAAAGGTCACTCCGTACTCTTTGAGCTTGTACTTGGTCTCCAGGTTTCCCGTGACCTTCGCCGTGTCAATGGTGGAGGTGGCGACAGAGTTGAATTCAACCCCGGTGGACGTCTTGGTCTTGATGTCCAGCTTCAGCGAGCCGAAATGGTAGCCCTTGCCGAAGACGTCGCGACTCGGCTTGCCGAGGTCAGCATACACCGGGGGGGACATGATTTAAAAATCGACTGCAAAAGAAACGGGTGAAAGACAAGAGGGAGGACAGGCGGAGGAGGCGACCCCAAGGAGCAGGTACTTACACCCGCTGGACTACCAGGCGTATAAGAAGGACGACCCCGACCCGAACTGGGTGCGCCAGGAGCCTACCTGAGGTTCAGCGACGGAGAGGCGAAGCGGGAGGTCAGTGAAGAACCGATTCGGGAGATATTATTGAGTCTGTTGGAGTTGGACGCAGTCACACTGAGGGTAGGCAAAGTGTAGGGATGAATTCGAGCTGAATCAAAGTCAAGCTTTGTAGAAAGCTTTTGAACGGTTGACTTGGCTCCACCATCGAGCTAAGGCTGAATGAAGCCAAGTTCTGGTTCAGGGTCGCACTTGGAATCTTCAGTTGGCTCCATGACGCATTTGGCATTTGGCAAACTTTGATATGGGAACCAAGCGCGTGCCTCGTCGTTTTGGTAAAGCCATAATCTAACTTACGTAAGTCAGTGTAAGACTTAAGGTCACATTACGTTAGGATGGGCTAGGTCACGTTAGCGTAGGTCAGCATAGGTCAACGTAGATTAGCATAGTTAGCGTAGGTTAGCTTAGGTTAACCTAGATTTGCATCGGTTAGCGTAGATTAGCTTAGGCCAACTTAGGTGTATCGATTGGTAAGCATTACTATAAGGTGCACGCTTAGGCCCCGGGAAAGGTTCATCACCAACCTCTGTTTTTTTCTGACCCCAACCGACCTTGTTTCCTATACTCACAAGCTTGGGCTCGCGTCTTTGAGCCTTGAGCCCACCGCTAGTAACTGGATTAAAAAAGACTGCACTGTTTAAACGAGGCTGTATGGAGCACAGCGATTCTTAGCTAGCTGGCCTGCCCAGGGAGAGCCCGAAAGCGGAGGTGCTTACAGCTGATGGCAGGCATGGATGGCAGAAAGTACGTTTTCACTAACGAAAAGTGAAAAAGGAACCGAATGCTTACTATGCCGCATTGGTTGCAAATAAGTTATTGCATGGTGAAAAGTCTTTTCATTCTTTCTGTGATAAGTCAGGCATTCATGCACTATACTTCCTTTTTTTGCAAGCTGCTGCCCAAAGTTGCAAGGATATTTTTAGCAGTCTATAACTCGCCGAGCAAGGAGCGCTTACCGTCTTTTGTAATAGTCTTCCTCAGATACTGACTGCAAGGGATACAAAAAACACTGTTTTGGGGAGCTCTGCCATTCGAATGGATATGGGAGAGAGGCGGGGAGAAAACAGTCATGATAACTTTAAACTCTTACGAGCTCCGCTGCTTTCTGCAGAACTACTTTGTCCTCTTAGCACATAATAGCGAAGTCCTTGAAATTTGTTGGAGTAGTTAGATTAAGCTGTAAATTTCTGCCATGTTCTTCAGCAGTCTACGACATAGAAACTGGGAAATGTTTATCCTTTCCTCATGCTGTCTGCTGTTTACAAATGGAGGCATGGTAGTGTTGCCATGTCATGCGTACAAGAATGAGCCGTGATATCCAACAACATGCAGAGCAAGTTTTCAAGCTTGGCTTTATTTGCGGCTTTCTGTTTGCTCCTATCGCCTGAAGAAAGTCTTCCTTGTGAGCCTGCTCTATTTGTTGATGGCTCAATACAAAGAAAAGTAAGAAACTATAGTTAAGAATTTGTTCAAAGTTCAGTTGTCCAGACGAATCATCAGAACAGTGACTCATGTCGAGCGAGGCGTGGAGGATGACCTAAGACGCCTATTTCACAAAGTACATCACCCTACTAAAAGTTCGTCTCAACAGCTGCATCTCTGGTACGTAAAAGCTCGCTGTGGTCTGAACGGTATTTAACTCTCTCCCTCTGTGATCTAGATGCTGGAATCCAGCAGAGGCGCCGCAATGTACTGTACTGCGGTGACCACTAAAAGCGATACATATGTCACTCAATGTTTAGTCGGTGGGAAGGAAAGAGCATTTGACAGAGGTGAAGCCCGATGCCTTGCCCTTTTGGGCAGTGAGATATACTTGAGGGGTAAAACGGCCCGAAATACTTTATCCCACAACGACAAAATGTGGAACTAAAAGAGATAGCGAAGATCCCAACTTACTGAGAAAACAAGTAGACGGTACTTAAAAATAGTAGAATCTGATGGCAAATTGTGCGGAGAACTTGGGTCCAGTGCATGAAAATTGAAACTGGTGACCCTCTTGCTCATAGAAAACTTCGGGCTGCAGTCGCATGTACATTTTTTTTTACCCATGACGATGCATAATACTTACGACTGGGTAAAACAGAGAGGGTGAAAAAGTAGATGGCTTCTCTAAATCCATCAGAAGATCTACCTAAGCGGTGGCTCAAAAGAATCAAATCAAAATAAGCAAGTCAACAATCATTGACATTTTGATACCTGCATATGTTACGTTCACTAAAGTTAACCCAAGTTTTCTTACTGGAACACTGGGCTAGCGTATGACAGGAGAACAGAAAAAGGATAGGTAAAAAGTGATACTAAGTATCACACATCATCATCGGGAAAAAAACCCCAACAGCTGACATGTGCACCGCAGTGCAACGGCTTCGTTCTCCGTCTCTTCTTCATCTTCCTTGACTTGACCCCCTTATACATGACATATCCCATGACTTTGCCAGCTGACTCGACACCCCTGTCTGCCGCCCCCAGGGCCGTCAGCAATTTCCTCCTCCAGTATTTCTCTATGCTCCTGAGTTTCCGAGGCGGCAGCAGCAGCTGACGCCTGCAGGCTGGGCGCAGGCGGCTGGCGGCTTTCAGCGGCCGGTAGCTCTTCTGGCTCCTGTTGCTGCTGTGCAGCTCGCCGCTTGCCACTCACCGCTCGTCGTCGCCACCGCTGCCGTCATCGCCGCTGCCACTGCTGCTGCCGCCCTCACTCGCTCTGTGATGATGGCGTCCGGCCATGTTTAGCCGCCCACGCCCCGCCTGCCCTGAGGTCCCAGCCGCCCAGAACTTCTTGCGGCCTCTATCTGTTGTAATCAGTAGAAGAAGTCTTTAAAAGAGAGAAAGGAGGGACGTCCGAAGACATAAAGCAACGACTCGGTGAACAGGAACATGGAAAGTAGCGACAAGAGCCAGCTCAAGGAGCTGGACTCCTGGATCGAGCAGCTCATGGAGTGCAAGCAACTGCAGGAAAACCACGTCAAAACGCTCTGCGAAAAGGTGAGAGCGACACACAGGCGTGACCGCATTTTGTTCCAGAAGTTGGGCGGTCCCAGAGGCCGCTCAGGATCTCTCAAAAGATCCGAGGATCCAAAAGAAACTTGCCAAGCATCTTAGCAGGTCCAGATGTGACGATGGCTGCAACGTTGGCCCGCTCTGCATTATCCGGGATTTCTTATCTTCCGGTTGACGTCACTTACTGGCTATTTGTAATTAGAAATTACGAAAATGGTCCATTACTCATTGATAATTTTGCACTACTATGTCTCTTCTCCTAGGCCAAAGAAATCTTGACCAAGGAATCCAACGTGCAAGAGGTCAAATGTCCTGTGACAGTGTGCGGAGACGTCCACGGACAATTCCATGACCTCATGGAGCTCTTTCGCATCGGCGGCAAGAGTCCGGACACCAACTACTTATTCATGGGGGACTACGTAGACCGCGGCTACTACTCGGTCGAGACGGTCACTCTCCTCGTCACACTTAAAGTCCGCTTCAAAGAGCGCATCACCATCCTTAGAGGAAACCACGAATCCAGACAAATCACTCAGGTTTACGGATTCTATGACGAGTGCCTGCGGAAGTACGGCAACGCCAACGTCTGGAAGTATTTCACGGTAAAGATCATGAAGCTGTACGTGCGGTGCTGGTTATCTCTGTATATTGAAGTCCCTATTTGTTTGTGTTGGCGATGGGCGGCCAAGCCACGGAATGGACATGCAGTAAATTTGGCATGGAGCTTATTTTTAAGCTTGGATGATTATAGCGGGTTAAATTTGTGGCGTGGAGAGGGGCATGGGGGTTGCTTTAGTGCCCAAAATATAACTACGTTTTAGCAATACGAAAAGTGGGGCTTTTTGTCCCGCATTGGCGAGTGAAATCTGTTCCTGGCTGAAGATCTTAGCCGTCTTTAGCACAGCCTCCAAGTGCTCTAGAAGCAGGGTTAGTCTTGGCCAGTGTTAAGGCCTTGTGCCGAATCGCCGGAATTTCCGGGTCAGGCAAAGCGGGACAACAAGGAGCACTTTTTGTCCAGCTCGAGTGTAGTAAATGAGGGATAATTAACTGGTCCTCGGGATATCACTTGCCAATGGGGGTCAAAAAGCTCTTTTTTGGATCTTTGTTTCTGTAGATTGTGTCTCAAGGTCTACTTTCTTTTCCCAATTTGTTGTGCGAGAGTAGGACAAATCTTGTGGTTGGACAAGGACTTTTCTTCACCTATGCTAAGATTTCTGGCTGTCCCGGTGACTCTCCTGGTTTTTGGACTGCCATTTCCGGGAAAAAAAGTGCTACTTTTTGTCCCGCTCGAGCATGGTAAATGGGGGAAAAAGTATAAATTGGAAAAGATACCTTTATTTTAACGACGCATATAGTACGGTAATATATGCCGTTAATTTGTAATGTCTATAATACACAATTTTTGGAATACCGGCATTTCGCCGGTTTCACAGCGGTATATCACAATGTATCTCTGTGGAGAGGAACAAGTAGTGCAAGAATATTTCCCTCCAAAGAGTAAATCAGTGGGGAAGTATTCCAGAACTCGTACATTAAGATGCTACTTGCTCATGCGGATGTACATAGTTAGTACATGGATCTGTTTTAAATGATGTGAGAGTGGAAAGTTGCTCTACAAGCAACGTTCTATTCAATCTGCATTTTCGGTGCATGCCTGTTTTGTCATCACTGTCTCAGAGGGGGTTGGGGAGCAAAAAATTATCAAGCTGTGTATTCAAATTTTCTTTGACCCTTGCACCTCAGCTTGTACATCATGCAGTGTGCATAAACGTAATGTCAGGTGGGATATACGTAATAACAGTGCTATGTTTCTTGACAGGATCTGTTCGATTATCTCCCCCTGACGGCATTGGTGGACGGCCAAATCTTCTGTCTCCATGGCGGCCTCAGCCCAAGTATCGACACTTTGGATCACATCCGCGCCCTGGACAGACTCCAAGAGGTCCCGCACGAGGGTCCAATGTGTGACCTCCTCTGGTCCGACCCGGACGACAGGGGTGGCTGGGGCATTTCCCCTCGCGGTGCCGGCTACACCTTCGGCCAGGACATCTCGGAGACCTTCAACCACTCTAACGGACTCACGCTGGTCTCTAGAGCTCACCAGCTCGTCATGGAAGGATACAACTGGTGCCATGATCGGTGAGATTTCTTTTTGGGCCACCTTAAGTTGGGTTTTATGTGAAGGAATCTTTTTTCTTTCCTTTTCAGCAATGTAGTGACCATCTTCTCCGCTCCCAACTACTGCTACAGATGCGGGAACCAGGCAGCCCTCATGGAGTTGGATGATGCTTTGAAGTACTCATTGTAAGTCAGAAAAGATTCAATCTTGTTCCTCTTTTATTGAGTTGTTATATTGCAGCCTCCAGTTCGACCCCGCGCCCCGGAGAGGCGAACCTCACGTTACCCGGAGGACCCCGGATTACTTCCTTTAAGCAAAATGTCGAAAATGTGGGCTGTTTTTAACCAATAATAGGGCAATGGCCAAGTTTGTCTGCTCCTGTAGTCCGGCAACTCGCTCAGAAAAACTTTGCTTTACCTTACAAATTGTCGATCGTGACTTCAATTTGCTTCAGTCTTCAGTTCTTCAATGTTTACTAATCATCCACCTGTGTAACTTTATGTTCACGTAGACAAGACATTCATCTATTTCGTTGTCTAAATTAATTCGCACTTTTGAGGTAAATACAGGCTCTGCTCTCCTCTTTGGTTTCTTATTTCCACCAGACATTTATCAGTGATGACGATGTAGACCACATCGTGGTCCCCACAAGGACCAGTAAGATACTACTTTGGTTGAACCTTTAGATCGTGCTGGGCAAGCTTATGCTAAGGTGACCTCGGTGTCCGTTGGCTACATAAGGATTAGAGAAGGTGGACTCCTACGAGAACATTGATTCCTTCACCCTGTGCCTGGCGTTTTCCATTGTGTCTCTCCGACAGTCAAAGTCGCTCAGGACCTCGACCCCGCAGGCTCTGTTTCTTCCAGAAGCTGACGGCTCCGTGTCCAAGTGGCATCCTGACACTGAAGCGTCTCCTTATTCTCCAATAGTCTGCAGAAGATATATAACCTCAGAACTACTGCATATTGTTTTTAAGGAACAGACACTCTCGAGGATGGCTTGAACAGTCGCGTTTCCCGCTTTTCACACCAAAATCCTTGGTCTACATAACAAACCCTAGGGCCCAAAGTCAAGGATAGAAGACTTTCAGTCGTAAGGTCTTCTTGCTTTGGGTCAGAGGGATTGTGTTATGCATCGTATGCGTACTAACTGCTAAGACTGTGCGATATATGATATATCGTACTGATGTCGGTAATCGCGATATTTGAAAAATATCGAACATTGCGATACCTCAAAATATGTCGCGATATTGTGTACGATACTTTTTGCTGGCCCACGACTTAATGTGCCCCGGGCAGAAGGAGGTAGACGTGTACCTTGGCACCATCCTGACCTCCCCCCCCCCCCCCGCACTGATGGCACAATGGTCCTTGATTGGTGGAAGGCCCATGCCACAGGCCTGCCTGGTCTTTCCATGTTATCCCGAATGGATCTGGCCATCCCAGCATCAAGAGCCACTTCCAAAATCCTGTTCAGTTGCATTGGGAATGTGATTATGCCCACCAAGACTTCCTTGGAGGGAGGCAAAAACTGTGTCTGTCATGATGTACCTGCAAAAAACCCTTGGAATGGTGGAATGAAAGTACGAAATATCGAATGACTGCGGTGCGGCTGTGTTCTAATTTAGCATATTGTATCGAATGTCGCGATATTTGGTTTCTCTTTATCAAATATCGCGATTTGATTAATTTGGGATATCGCACAGTCTTACTAATAGTATCAACGCATGATTTTCGGAATATTTGTAATGTGACACGAAAGTGTTAAGATTTGACTAGACTATTCATTTGTCCCATAAATATCTGTATTTTCTTATAATCTTTCCTCTGTCAGTTTATACCGCAAAACATAAGCAGGAGTGTTTGTTAATGAATAGATTTTGATCTTCTTCATTGAATTTCTTATACCATAATATTCAGGTGAGGATTACAGCACGCTCAGCGAGGGACGTTCGTTTCTTCTTGCGTATCGAGATTCGCTCGTGCAAATCTGCAAGCAAAAAATTGTGCGCACATCGACAGCTTTGGAAGCAAGTGACATCAGCAAATCGAAATAATAATAAATTCAACAATGTTTTTTAGTCATGTGTCTTCTAATATTTCTTTTACTCCTTCAGTAGTCTGACTCGCCGACCATGGACTGCATGATGCGCTTGAAGGAGGCGCTCTGGCTGATCGATTGGTCCAGCATGACGGGCTGAAAGAAGCGCCACGCAATGTTCTTTTTGTTTCTTCCTTACTAATCATAGTATTGCTCAATGCTCACGTCTGGAGGTGCCATGGAGGACGCTGGCCTGATAGAGGTGGCCGAGCCCGGGCGGGACTGGTTGGTGGGCTTGCTCCACTCGCTGCCCACGATGCCCTGTTGGTCCTTGGCCTCTCCCATCTCTGATTCCAAAATCATCTAAGAAGGCAAGAAACCATGAGAGTCATGAAATGCACGACGCGTGCGTGATTGATGTATTAGGACGATACCATAGCAGGAGTATGTGACCTAACTACTCAATTTCCATTTTGTTTTTGAGGTGGACGCATTTTATTACTTTCTTATGGCACGATTTTTAAAAATTTTGTAGCCAAATGAAAAACTAAAAAATTGCACTGATGCCTGCATGCCGGGCTGCTTCATATTCTTGTAAACAAAAGTTGGCATTGACTTCACATCACCAAGTCCTGCATCGTAGCCAATATAGTACAGTCGACTTAGAACAGTCCCCTAGTAAGGTTTTTTTCGGACTCGGTAAAATGACCATAATTATGCCTGGGGTATCTTTTATCCGATGGCTGGTATCAAAACGGGTGTGTGGTACAGTATGTTGTCTGTGATGTAGTATTACTGCCACAGCAGCTGTCGTCCGTCTCTCGATGATTCCAGACAACACAGATTGTGTTTAAGACATAAGAATCACTTGTAATACAAAGCGGGCCATTTTGTGAATGCAATTATCTCATCATGGACGGAGGTGCGAAGGAAAAGAAGACTCGGAAATGCTTATCAAGCAGGGACAAGCGAGAGCCCTTCAAAAAATCCGACTCACCAGCGCCAGCTCAAATTATGTCCAATTGGTAAGCAATTATACAAAATACATGTGGCGTAGAAGTCGCCCTTGGCCTGAAGAGATCATCTCTTTTGAACCTTCTAAAAGACTGGCCATAGATCAAGGCCCTCGTAACAGAAAGAGAAGCAAGAGTTAAAGTCCATCAAAAATGCTCTCCTCCAATTCGTTCAGCAAAGACAGGAACGAAAAATGCCTCTAAACAGTCGGTGCTTGGACCAGCGAGCAGAGCGGTTCGGTGCCAAAGTCGGAGAAGGCTCTGAAGCAATTGAAGGGCAGTTACTTCAAGTACTTCAAGGTGACCCTCCTCCTCCACCACCATGGACCTGGTCAAGGAAATCACGCTTCCGCACGGCATGCGGAACTGCTGGAAAAAGGGAAGGATGGTCAAGGGAGACGAAGACGAGGACAGACTGGAGGGAGACAAGGAAGACCAAGCAGGGATGCAAGTGCCCATCGGGATTGAGCCAGGGCAATGGCTTTGATCCTCCACAGTGCATGCTGACGCACAAACCTCAGCGCCCCTAAACGAGGATGGAATTGTCCAGGAGGCTCGAGAAGGGGGGGAAGGAGAAGAGGTGTAAGATGTTGGGCTCGTCGGAGGAGAAGAAGAGTGGCCAAGCTACAAAGAAGTGCTGGCAGCGGCCCGGGATTTGGAGAAGGTATTTCCGATGTAAGGCAGCATTTCTCCCCGCAGACAATAAAAGAAGTGGGCAAGATTTTCAACTACAACGTAAAACAAAATTGACGCCTTCTTTTCCTGAAATGTGTATCAAGAAAACGCTCCTTATTCAAGAGCCTCATGACAAGAAAAATTGCCTTTTCGGCGGCCTCAAATGTCCTTATAAGCGGAATAAAAGCTCTTATATTCGATTTGGTCCATGTAGAAAAAAAGGGGACCTGGGAAAAATGCCCTCATATCCCGTGCCTTTATAAGCGGAGACCCCAGTATAGTGATGCTTCAGTTGTGGGAATAGCATGAAAGAATATAGAATTTGTGTCTAATGGTGCAACTGCTGCCAACTCGATGCTCTGACCCTATTTAGTCGTAGCAGGACTTCGCCACTGTGGTGCAGGCAGTGATGCAAGTATTTCACCACGCGATATATCACTAGGTTGGGTGTCACACAGGATGGACCCGCTCAACGGCCAAAATTGACCTCTTCTCGAGGCTGGCTTAGAACTACCCCTTGTTGAAGTCACCTTAAATGTAGCCGAGGGTTGCGGCTTGGAGAATGTCCCGTCTTTTGGCGTGGGCAGGTGGGGCTTGGAGCTAGGGACGTAGCCTGGATGATCACCTTGTTGGGGTTGGCCACTGAAAGGTTTTATATAAAAAATGATGAGAAATTGAACGAATCTCTAGAATGTGTCAAAGCATTTCTTTCCTCTATGTCTTCGTTTGAACCGATTAAAAGCCATGGCAAGATGCCAATTATTTTCTTTTCTCCCCCCTGTCGAAGTTTTTGTCACTGAGGCATGAGAAAGAAATTGCGCATGAGAACGAAAAGAAAAAAAGAATTCTTGTTCATATCTACTCATGGACATGGAAACATGGACTTCATCGACGTCCATGACTTTTTATACCGTACATGCGTTAGGGGCATCAGCATTAGGGGGTACTACATTTCTACCTGACTCCTCCTCCCACGCCCCTGTTGGCAATGACCGTGTCCACGATGGTCTCGTCTGAGTACAAGTTCAGCGGGGAATTGAATTGCTGCGTCACCACCTGTAGAAGGAAATGATCACCTCGGTCATTAAGAACAAGATCGTCGATTGCAAGGGTCACTGGGCTTCGCCTTTCACCTGTTTTCGCACACCGTCGATCTCGATCGTCTTGGAGCCGGTGGGGTTGGGACCAGAGGTTGGTGGCAGCGGTGGCTGACGTCCCCAGGCTCCTCCAGATGGCTAAGAAGTGCAAGTGGAAGAAGGAGAAAAAAACTAATAATACAGTCAAATCTCTGCTTTACAACTTGTCTGACGGAAGACATCAGTGTCTGACCGAAAGTCGACTGTGGCAAGGGAAAACTCACTTGATTCTGCATATTTGACGGATTGTGTGAGAACAACGGGGGCGAGGTGTGTAGGTTCTTGCCGCTCAAGTTCTGCTTGACGTCGTTGATGGTCTTGGGCGACGGAGTTACCAGCGGAGAGGTGCGGAAAGGCTGGAAAGTGGATGACGACGACGATAACGCACAAGTAGGACATACTTTCATCCGTCCAACAGCAATGGTAGAATGAGTGACGATGATTTCAACGCACTGAACACACACTCACATACACCCACACACCTGATCAGTTGGTCCATTGGCCACTGGTGCATGGTGAGTAACGACGGCCAGACTGGAGTTGCCCGCTCCAGTCGACTTGGCCCCAGGCAGCACCAGTGGAGTCGTTCGGAACGGCTGCTTTGTGTTAACAACGACCACAAAAAAAACAACACTGAGAGGAATTCAAAAAGAACACTCAAGCATTGGTGAGAACTTTCACCTGGTATCCAATGGCCTCGACCACGTTCCTGGCAGCCTCCTGCCTGTGACCCCAAGGGGGCAGGATCGGGACTGGCTTCGGCCCCGGTAGCTTCGGCCCCAGTGGCGTCGGCCCCGAAGGGGGGGCCGCCGGAGGCCCATTGGCATAGCGATAGGGACGTGCACCGGGGAGCACCAGCTGAGTGGTCCTGTACGGCTGTGGCTGGATTGTGTTTGCGGATTACGGGGTGGCCAATTAGTTCTGTTATATGTTCAATAGGCTTTATTTGACAAACTCCTAAGCAGAGTAGTATTCAATAACGACATCACACAAAAGCCCCATTTCCAGGTTCATCTTAAGTGACCTCTTTGGGCCTCGATGACACGTTCAAGATCCCCTTGGAGTCCAGGAATCCCTCAAAGCTTTTACGTTGATGGCGTCCAACTTCATTGTGGTGTGATGTCTCATTGAATATTACGTTTAGAGGTATTGTCCGATCAAACCAACTGAACACGTAACAGAACTTATTGGCCATCGTGCGGCCAACAGAAGAGGCCTCGTCACTTGCAGGCATGGTTAAATATTATAAGACAGTCACATTCAGTTGCAGTCTCTAATGCAGCTGGAGAAGAGGAAACAAAAAACTTACATGTTAACATCTCTGTCAATTCTTACTCGTTTGGAAATGTTTTGTCCCGGTGTCGTCGACTGCAGATGTGAGCTGGCAAACATAGGTTCCGAGTGCGGAAACGAGGATGGATCGAGGTGATCAGGCCTACAAAAAGGGGAAGCTGCAAACTCATACCGAAATTTGAATCTTTCATGAAAGAAAGATTATTTATTTGCCAAAAATGTGTAAAGTTAATCTCTTGAGCAACTTTCATTGATTGTCGAGTGAACGTTCAACACTTTCTTCGTGAGGATGGAGCGAAAAATGCGTTTAAGTGCTCACCTCACGAGAGGAGTCAGAGTGATATTTGCGAGTGAGAATAGCTACTTATTTTGCATCAAACATGCAATCTTCTTTAACTTCTTTACTTTTTTCACAGTGCCGTCAATCTCAAGACCCAGAAAGATAGGTTTTTTTCGTGAAAGGCAAGCTTGTCCACCGTAAAACTCCTTTTTTCCACTGACTTTTACGGTGGGCAAGTTTGCCTCACATGGAACACTATTATTTCTTCGTGAAAAGAAGTCAATCAGTTAAAGAGAAATTTATCTCGTTGAGAATGTTTGAAAGGGAAAGAAAAAGTAGGGCCTTCATAGGGGCAAGTGTGTAAATTTACACCATCCCACGGCTGTGAAGTGCAGACTTTTGGAAGCATTTTGATGTCTTCAGTACAGACAGAAGTGGGCAAAAGTATTCGCTCAAGTGTATTGTAAAAGTGAAAAGTCATTAAAAAAGAGTCATTAGGCAAGGTCAAAGAACTAATTGGGGGAAATTAAAAGCTTTAACTACCCAGAATTCTCTGCGTCACCAAAACTGTTATTTGTCAAGTCACTAACATGTTTGTAGCCACACTTCGTAGTCACAGACACTGTGTCTTGTTCTCAATTGTGCGAGTTCTGATCACGCCGAAGCTTTGCTCGTTCAACCTAAAGGAATCGAAAGTTGTTACACTTTGGCCTTTTCAAAAATAATCACTTTCCTTGATCATGAAACCCTAGACTGCATGTGGTACATGTAATCAAGACAACACTAGTCACAACTTTCGTGCAAAAGCATGTCCACGTATGGATACCGCTCATATATGCTGATGCGTACGTGTTAAATGTCTTTTGGAGTGTTAGTCCGGTGTTTCCCGTCCAAACTTCAACGGAGGGGGGGGGGGAGGGATAAAGTTATTTGTGGCTGACTCATCTTCAACGTGAGGTCATGCACTCGAGCGCAGGCACTCCCACCCTCCCTCCCCACACACACGTACCTGGCGATTACGAGGGTTATGCTAGTCCCCGCCCTCCTAAAGATCTCCTGGGCGTCCGAGTGGCTGATTGCCTTGGTGTCGATGTGGTTGATGCCAAGGATGCGGTCGCCTACCTCAAGGATGCCCTCGGCGGCGCTGCCGATCGAAATCTACAAGCGGATAAGCCTATTCAGGCCTTAAAACACTCTTTGTCATGCCTTAAATCCACTTTACAAGCAATATCTTGTCCAAGTGTCCTGTCTTCTCACCTGTTTCTCAGTCGGCCTCTCCTGAGAAACAGGGAAGAACTTCTTCAGGGAAGTTGCAGAAGGAGAAAATTCAGCCTTGGAGAGAAGACTTTGGGCTGTTCAGTCTCCCCCCCCCCTCCCTTTTTTTAAATAGTGATTCTCGAAGTGCAGTCACGCTAGAGGTGTGCTCACCCGGGGAAAGCTGCACTGGCCACACTGACATAAACAAGGTAGAACTTTCATAGCGGCTGGCTGATCTTGCCTCTAGTTGAATTTTCTGCAAGTTCTAGCGCCTCTTTTTTTTTAGCGCAATGCCCATGGAAAAAAGCATTTTCCCCGCGTGTGTTAAAGCAGCTTGTCTGCCTGAGCGCGAGTGCGTGCGCGTCAGAGAGATGTTTAGTGAAATGATGTCATCCTTTCGGAAAGTCCGAGACAAAGCAGGAAATTGCTCGATCCTTTTAGTACTTGCTTCGACATCTTGGAAACTTCACAAGAAAGAGACAACAGCTAACGTGGAGTTTGTCTGATCGAGTGAACGTAGGAGCAGTGCTGACCAATTTTTCCCTGCACGAGCAGTTTGTGCACTCTGCCATGGACGATTGAAGGATGGCTTGTTTCCAGAGGATGGGTTGCGAACATCTTAGCAAAGCTACTATCCTGTGCAGTGACATGACATGTTAGATTGCGGGTTATGACCAGCATGTCAGTATGATGACGACTTTCCGCGTGTGCTCCTTAGATCAACGGTCTTCATTTGGTGGAAAACCCACATTGGAGGTCGACCTTCCAATGTGGGGTTTCCCCTTTCCAGGCATTCGAAAGAACTGCGGACTTGACTTTCTCCAGGTTTACTTTTAATGACGCAAAAAATGAACTCTTATTAGCAGAACTTGTCTCTTTTGTGGGGTGCAATGGTTGGACCACCTCCCCTCCCCTGGACGGCTACGAAACGCACATGCCCAACTTTGATCTGGGTGGGCGCTTTCGAAGCTTCCTCTTTGTTGTATGTCTGGTCGAGTTCTATGTGCATGCATTTGTCAGTCGTACCACCGAAGTCTCTCCGTACTTGCTTCCAGGACTGTCGTTCAAGCTGGTATAGGAATGTCTTGAAAGCAAAGTGTTTGCTTGATGTTTGTGTGCATGTTTTTTGTACGTGTGTGTGTGTTTGTGTGTGTGTGTGTGGGTGGGTGGGTGGGTGGGTGAGAGAGAGCGAGAGAGACTCACTAGCTTTAAGTCCAGTGAAGCGCACAAAAATTTTGGGCTGGCAAATTGCCCATTCCAAAGGGGGAATTTCTTTGACTGAGCAAGTCCAGAGGCATCAAGACTCTTTCAGACTTCATCTCTCTCTCTCTCTCACCCACACACATATACACACCCATACACACACCCACACACACACACACACCCATACACATACACACACACTCTGCACGCACGCACCCACGCACTTGTCCGCTTTCTCCTCTCCCCCAGCTGATTAAAAAACACAACAGTTGCTAGGCAACAACGATTGCTTCGTCTCAACACCTATAGAGCCGTTAAGTGCGTGCTGAGAAAACTATGTGCGATAATAATTTGGCGTGCGAATGTACGAAGGTTTGTGCACGTTGAAGACTGGTTTCTCCGTATGAAATTGTGCGCTGTCCCGCGATAACGCAAAAGGTTCGCCCGTGCAAAAACGCATTCAAGGAAAGTAAAACCCTGGAAAGCTTTGATTGAGGCCTCGGGCTAATCGCCCACGTCATAAACGTGTCCGAGCTTTTCATCATTCTCCAAGATCAACTTTGATCGGACTAGGCAAAAATTGTTGTACAGTGCACACCACAGATTTCTGGTACAAGGGGCTATTGTGGGAGAAAAAGACTGTCATAAGGTCAATTTTAGTAATTTATCTTACTCTTCCTACAGTTTGTTTACTCGTGAAATTGTCTCAGCGTTCTTTTTTTTGGCACACGCGCTCGAGAATCTTGTCAGGTTCGTGCGAGATGTTTATTTGCCCAGCTCCTTTGTGAATGCCAAACAAGATCTGCTGCTCGTTTTGTAAAATGTTTGGCAGGGCGAATAGATGACATTTTTTAAAGTAGTGATGGATCATGGCAGGATTCCAACATGTGAAGCACCGATTGCAAGTATTTTTTTCCCCAAAGACCCACCGATCTAACGTGAACGCAGTGAAATCTTATGTGGTCTTTTCGAAATGCCATCACTGAAGGCTTATACAAAGCGAGGGGTTTTCAAACAGCTTGAAATTCATGATGGAAGCACGTTGAAGCACTCAAGTTTCAAGCACTTTTCCTCACGTCTGTCATTTTGTCTGGCGGAGACAACTTGGAGTGGAATGAGTCAAACGTCTTTTGTTCAACAACAGAGTGACTCATTTTCCTTAAGTCGGCATTACCTTGATGACTTCGAGAGGAGTTCCCCCCCCAACGTCCTTTCCACCTTTCAGCCGGAATCCCCAGGCTGCGTTGAGCCCATCTCGGTCCAGCACCACAGTCCAGACGTTGCGGATTCCCATTCCTTTTTTATCTTCCAAATTCACTAATTTGCGCAAAAATTTCTTGACTAATTGTGATGTTTTCCTCCCCCGCATGCACAACTCGCTTTCCCTCTTTGTTTTTCGGACTGCAGCTGTGAGCATGAAAGCATCGCTCGGCTCATACGCGGAGAAGGACTACAGCGAGCCGGGGGGTAAGAGAGACGACGTATTTTTCTACTACACTCGTACCCCTCGACCAGACAAAAAAGAAGCATGGGATAAGTCAAGAAAAATCACTCAGAAGAAGACCCGCCGCCGCCGCCGCCCCCCGCCCCTTTTACTCAAGATGAGCACCGACTTCAGTCCATTTTGTCTGACCGAGCCGCCACAGGCAATGGATATGGGCCTGCCCACCCACCTTCGCTTTCTGTTCAACGGCGCCGCCGACTCCCACGCGGCCGCTGAAGCCGAAGCCGGCGTCAAAGGCAGCAACAGTTTGAGAAAAAAATGCTACTGCTCTTCCTCCCCTCAAGTGCGACGCAATAGAAAATTTATTCCTTGGAGTTCCGTATTTCCCCCCCCCCCCTTCCATTACTGCAGGTAGGGTAGGAAAGTGTGTCACATCTGAGGGGGTATTTCAGTCAGCTGAGACTGAGGAGAAAGGGGGAGAAATGTGAAGAGAGATTTCATGTAGAAAAGTGTTGCTACCTGTTATACCACAAACACCAGCAACACACGCATGACTCGTCAGCGTACAGGATGTTGCAGATAAATCCGAATTTTTTCCGGAAAGTTGAGGCCCCTCGTTGAGGCCATCGCTGAGTCAGTTTTTTTTATTTTTTTACAGTGTTCGAACGAGAAATGTGCAGACTGTTTGAGTCGCTCAACGAGGGAGTTACATCTCGTGACGGGGAAAAATTCGATGCTGTTGACTTGACCAATCACGCCGCGAAATTTGTGCAGTATCACAGGCTCGACTGCATAAAAAAAGGCTTGGCTGTTGCTACATTCTCTCTCTGTCCCGGACTACCCGAGACCGGAGGACTCCCGACTGGTTGTCGGCGTGGTCCGCCGTTCCTGCGTAGGACGATGCGGACGCCATCACCAGCGCTCCCACCTGAAGAACGCCTTTTTCTTCCTCCTTGTTTAGGACAACGTAACCTTTTCCGAACATTTTGCACTGCCTCTTTTTTTCTATAACCGGGTACTTACACAGAAGTGTCAAGAAAGACACATCCTGAGCGGAGAAAAATGCGCAGCTAATGAAAGCTGATTCTCATTGTGGCTCCTGCTGCAAATACCTGTGGGCGCATTAGAGTCCCTCAATGAAGTCTGAGGAGAGAGGCAAAAAGAGGTTAACAAGTCAGATTTGACAAGAGGCAAAACGAATAAAGGATGAAGGGATGAGAGAGCGGTAGCGAAAGCTTTACCAAGAAATGGCTGCCAAATGTGTACAACAAGAGCTCCATTTTTTATTTTTTTGCTTGTGGTATTTGTGTTAATTTCTTGTCGCCTGGCAGGCTTACAAAAGAGTTGCTTAACAACCAGGTGACTTTCCCTTTTTATTTTTTTGGCAAGTCCCGACGATAACACGACTCCGTCAGACAGGCTGCAAAAGTTCTAGAAGGATGTCTACCAGCGACCTCCTTGTGACCATTTAAATTTGTCAGTGGAGACAGAAAGTATTATAATAGTTGGCCAAAAATTGAGAGAAAATGGTTTTTTGTGAAGAATTGCGCATATTGGTTAGGCCGTAGCAACTGCATTGGACTAGCTTGTTGTTGGAGCCTGGGCGAAGGACAAGGCTGACGATGGCTTGGACATTAAGTGGGTTTGTGCAACTCAAAGGGAAGACTCATTTTTCAGTTGGCACAAGTTTCCATTTTGACCTTAGAAGTAGATATGATTGACGACGGGAAAAATTGTTTGTCCTGAGAAAAAAAATTGAAGTTTCATCGAAATATGTTGATGCCGGTGTCTACGCTTAATGTGTCTTACTAATTAAGTGCCACGGGTACACTAAATGAACAACATTGTCTAATGACATAATCTCATTAGGTATCTCAACTCTGTATGTACAATGGAGACGTATTGCCTATATGCTAAATGTGGCGCCAGGTGTGATTGGACAACGACAACGAGGACGACGAGGACGACGGGGCCAAGGATAAGATGGAGAGGGACACGGATGCTGATAAATGGAAACTTGCATGTGAAATACAGTTTTGCCACAAATTCTGTATTTTCAGTACAAGATTACGGAATGTATAAAACTTCCAATCCTAACTGTTCTCGAGTACCAGTCGGTTTCGTACTCGAAAACCTTTCGTCCGGCCGAGTGCGTGGGGTAGGGCAGTTCTATTTTTAGCATGGCTGAAAGTAATCTTCCGCGTGATTACTACATAGGCAACACAATGGCCAGGCCAATCTGGAGGCTCAACTACTCTGTTTCTTCAATGAATACCTCTGCTGCTGCCTCCCAACAGATTGTTCGTGCGCGCGCGTGTGTGCGTGTGAAAGAGTTGGAGAGAAATGAGACACTTTGCCGAGATCATTTTTACCAGCGTGCGCTAGCCAAGAAAATTAGCCATGTCCAGACTCACGGGGAAGCCTCTCTCCATGAGCTCGCCTGTAGCTGAGAAATCAGGACGATGCTGTGTGAATAAAAAAGTCCAATACCAACTTCTTGTCTAAGTACACGCTTTGTGACTCGGCTCGACGGACAATTCGTAGAAATATCATGGAATTGTGTGACACAATAGTGGGCGAATTCACCACTTCTCACATCCCAGCTGTCCAATACTGAAGGCGCAGTATCAGAACTTGACACTGAAAACAGTGAGGAGGATTCTCCACTGAGTAGAGAAAGGGTTTCGTTGATCAGAGTTGGTGCTAGCAGTTACACATGTCCCTTTCTTCGCCTTCTGGTTGCCATCGTTCACTTCTCTCAATCAGACAAAAATGGCCCGGCTAAATGGTACTGAAAAAAAAGGAGCAAATGCCTCTGTTGACAGCTGTACATTGGCACAAAGACGTCTTTTTTTTTTCTTCCTTTTTTTGTAACTATCCAAGGCTCTGTGTCTGGCGGAGTGGCCCGGACCTAATTAAACGGCTGTGGGACACCCTGTTTTTTTCGGTCTGCCTCCGTCTCCGGCCTCTCTCATTCCTCCAGAGCGACCATGATGAGGAGGAAGCTCCTTTGTAGGTGTGACCACGATTTTACAGAGTGACCACAGGATTTAAGAGATCTCCAGAGAGATCACGATGCTAAAGAAGGAGGAGGCTGATGGAGCCAACAGTGAATCCAATGGCTCTGACACGAAACAGCCTAGGTGGGAAAGCAGAGAGAACTTCTTTGTATTTCCATTCGTTTCTTCCACTCCTTTCCATGTTTTTTTCCCTCAGGTTCGAGTCGCGGGTGGAGGAGTTTCTCATGGGCATCACCGAGGAGCTCAGGCAGATTAAGGTAAGATCGAGGCTGTTGTCGCTCCTGCTGTGGCTGTTGCCGCTCTTCCTGCTGAAGCTCATTTGAGGGGAAATCTGTAGCTGTTGGCGATCCGGAACTGACCAAGAGGCTGAGGCATGAGGGAGACGCAAGAAGGGGTTGCTGCACTCGATATCAATGGCCATGATGGCAAGCGACAACGTGACTATTACCCTGACGTAACTGAGTTCGCCTTACTAACCTAGCCAACTAATTTTATCAAGCTAACGTCAAGCAACTAACCTCAACTAACAGACCTGACCTGAGTAACCTAAGCCCAGCTAACCTGGGACCACGACCGATTCCATCCAGCATGATCTGCCTTTGCCTCCTTTTGGTGCAGGGAGCCCCACCACAATGGAATCCCGTTGAGGGGGTTCATCCACGCTGTGGTAATGAACTCTTGCTTTCCCTCCATCTTGCATATCAGTGAGATGATCGCACAGGGTGGATTCGGCAGATTCGCAACTCGCCTTTGCTGTTTCTAGTCCATCCTGTAGTAGCGTGGACGCACCCCCCCCCCTTTCCCCCCACCAATGCGAAAGTAATACAACTATGTTAAAACACCCTTAAAATGCTTAGAATGCACTCCACGGAAAGACGTCGTTATCAGGTAAGGAAGTTGAAACGGAAAGTTTCATGGAAAGTTCAAACTTTTCAAAGAAATTGCATTCTAGGAGAGTGCTTGATACCAACGAAAAAACTGGAGAAGCTGACGAACCTTCTGATCCTGAATTCAAAAAATGACCGTCAGGTATTTGCCTCTCCTTCCAGGCCTAGACACGGGCTCTTAAATTGCCTTTTTTTAGAGCTACATAACACTAAACGTTGGTGGTCAGAAGAGTGAGGTTTGCTGGAGAACCTTGGACAAGTTTCCCACCAGCAGGTTGGGAAAGCTCAGCAGGTGCATTTCTATCAGAGGTAAAAATGCCGGACTCGGACAACCCGAAGCAGCGCAGGAGCAAAATCCTCTTATCTTTCCAGAATCTGGATTTCACATTGAGAGCAGTGAGCTTGTCAGACCTATTCAGTATTGTGTGCGTGACCACTTACGTAGCCCTCTGCGTCGCCAAATTAGGAATCGGAGAGTTGTGCGATCACTTCTCTTATCCATCGGTGACCAACAACGGTGGCGAGTTCTTCTTCGATCGCTCGCCCAGGAACTTTGACGCTGTCCTTGGACTGTACCGGACGGGCAAGTTGCACCTGTCGCAGGGAGTGAGTGAGAAATCAGAGAGCAAAGTTGCAACGTTCTTCTACAAAACTGTCCTCTGAAAGGTGTGCGTTCAGGACTTCTGCGAGGAGCTCGAGTACTGGGGACTAAGCGACCTTCACCTGGAGCCCTGTTGCCAGCACACCTTCTACAGGGCCAAGTGGTACGTGTCTATATCAGGAAGTGCCCACCCCGTGCAATGTAGTGCACATGGTATGCTTGAAGAAATAGCACAATAATCGCCCCAAGCTATAGCTGACCTGAGGAGCTTTTGCGAGCTTTGCCTACGCCTAATATTTTTACCGTTCTGTTGTCCGTATATGCTTAAATACATCAAAAATGGTTCTTTCCTCATCTGCTGAAATTAGATATGCATCTGATACGCTCATAGCGCCATCGTATATGGCAATGGAGAAAGGTCATTTACTCCAATTGGAAAAGACGTTCTGCACAAACAGTCAAGAAACTTGGAACTACTCAATGAGTCACTCTCTGCTGTATTGAGCAACAGCTTTGGCACGTTCCTCCCAAGGTATTTACCACTCGCGATGGCTCCATGCGAACCTTCTTTGCTATTCCCCCAAAACAGTATTCACAAAACCAATTTACAATCTAACGTTGGAAGGGCGAAACAAAGCCACTTATGAAGGGAGGTTCATCACAATTGCTTTTTTGTGAGAAAGGAGCCAAACTCAATACTGAAGGTTTCATGAGCATCATGCAAAAGCACTAGGATGGGATCCATAAGAGGGCAGTCACAGGTGGTAACCAAGCACTGGCACTCAGTGGCTTGCTTTGACCAGTGGATCATTTTTATATTATTCAGTGCAGCCCAATGGTGCAAGATGCCCGCTTTGATTTTGAACCTCCTGCACTTTTTTTGCCTCACTGCTCAGGTCAGGGAGTGGCCCCTGAACCACTCTCAACAAGAGAGAAGAAGTGTGCACTTTTAGAGCCGCTGTGCACCACTCTACGTCAACAGGCTGGCCAGTAAGAGCCACTGGAGAAACAAGGCAAAGCTGCTGCTCAATACAGTTGGTAGTTGTTGCTACGGTCAATCCCAATCCAGTCATAAGTGAGATATTGCAAAACTTTCTAGGCTCCTTCCCCAACAACCACGGGACGAGGGACTTCTGAAGGACAGCTTCGGCAATGGAATCTGCTCAATCTTCCAGGCCAAAGTGTGGAACCTGCTGGAGAACCCGGACACCTCCTTAGCCGCAAAGGCAAGGATTCTTCTGTGGAAAAAGAAGCCTTCTCATTAAGACTTACAGTACTAACTATATATTGCATCCCTGGTTTTGTTATTCACGTTTTTCCGAGGCAAACCTGACACTTATACCGACTGAGGAACCCGGAGAGAGTCCAAGGTTTGTTTGTTTGTTACTGGGGTCCACTACATGGGATTGACACCGGTGCAGAAGAGAGGAGTAACCCTGGGTTGGGTCTTTTCCTGCCCCGTCAAGGTTGGTATAAGAGTCAGATTTGACAAGGAAACTAAAGACCACTTACAGCGATGCAATTTGTAATTTCACGCAAGATTATTGCAGTACTTGCCTGTAGCAGAAAATTCCAATTTTTGTTTCCCGCAAGCAGTGCCAGAAACGTCACTCTGCATTTCAGCTAAGAAAGTCTGAAGGAAATAAAAATTTTAACGCAAAAATTTTTGGATTGCATTCGATTCTTTACTGCAGGAGGGAAACATTTAGGGAAGACATGTCCGAAAATCCTTTCAAATAACATTTTTTTGAAAGGAGTAGGAAATATAGCAGACAGAGGAATAGATAAAATATAATGGTAATATCTTGCACTAGCGCCAAATAATAGAAAAATTCAAGTTCCACTTTCATTCCACGAGATGGGAAAAGTGTCGAGCAATCAACCGAAAATCTTGCGTGAAATATACTTGAGTAGAATCCTGGATAAGTTGATCAGTCGCGATGGTGGGTCAGATTCGGAAGAACCAAGACACAATTACTATTTTTCAAATACTTCTACATAAATTCGACTCATAAGTGATTTAAGCCCAAACGAAAGGACTTATAAGCGGATCAAAATAGGAATGTTTTGTTGGAAAATTGCTGTGCGACGCAACGTCAAACAGGTACAAAGATCCCTCTTTTTCTGCTTTTCAAAAAAAGACTGTTGTCCCAAGGTTTCGGTTGTCACGGCCTTCTATTGACTTCAAAGCAGTTTTTAAGAAAATGCTAAACGAGATACTCACTCAAGCCAAACATTGCAATCTTTTTTTTCTATGACAAATCTAAATATGTCCATATATTGACTTTCTAACCCTTATGCCATGCCCTATCGTTGAGTGAAGACGTATCGTTACGTGAAGTAAAGACGTTTTTGTGAATAATCAAATTCCCAGGTCCCCAACTGACTCACTGCTCTACTCTATACCCAAACCTTCCTGCAGGTGGTGGCTGTGGTGTCCTGTCTGTTCGTGGTCGCCTCCACTCTTTCCCTCATCCTCTCCACCCTGCCGGTCTTTCAGGTACGAAAGGGAGTTCGCCTCTCGCAGGTTGCGCGACTTATCCAATGCGAAATTCCGCAGGAAGAGTCTGGTGAGGGGGACGAACACTACATCTTCGCTGTGGCCGAGGCCATCTTCGTGGGATGGTTCACCTTCGAGTACGCAGTGAGGTTCCTGGCCGCTCCATTTAAGTGGAGGTTCGTGATTTATCTCGGCACACTGTGACGCAACATACAGTATGCTGGAGCATGTGTGCTTGTGTCTACAACATTAGAACGTTCTAGCTGAGGATCAATCTCATGGATTTTGTCAGAACGCCTAAAGAAGTTGATATTTGCCTAAAAAATGAGATCCTTCCGAATTACATTGTAGATGATCGTGCAAAAAATATGCCGCCCACCAAGGTGTATGAACATATGCAGCAGTTCCTGAAGGACAATGGTGGAGTACCTCAGATGAATACCAAACTGAAGTCCATTTGCATAAAAATCGTTAGTGTCAATTGTCACAGGTTGACGTCACAATGACTGACCCAATTAAACTCAAACTCGCTATGACGATTGTCCATGACCTAGAGAGTGTCCCCAAGAGGTTTATTTTTCATTTCGGAGAGGGGCAGCCAAATCGATGACTTTTTGAAACAGTTTGCAGCTGTAGCACAATTTGCATTACAGCGCAGCAGCAAAAAATTCGCATGCCCAAAAGTTCTTGTAGCCCAAAAATGTCATGTCTGAGCAGCAAAGACAGGGGGAGGGCTTATTTTCAACCCTTTGTGCTGGGTGAAGAGGCCTTCACAAATCAAAGCAGCCCCTGAAGCCAGCTACTCAACTATCCAGCAGTTGGAAGAGCTCCAGGCGAGTAAAATATGAACAAGGAGTCCTCGGTGCCCAGTCCAGACTTTTGAGCTGGAGCACGAGAGACGCCAGAAGGTGGAGGGTGATCTGAGGCTACTGATAGGGAAAATGGTCGAGGAACTTAACATTTCTGACCAGCCCATGCGCCGAATAATCTCAGATTTAAGTCTCAGAACATATGTATGCCATGCGATCGTGCCACAAATTCCCTAGCATTGCCTGGATCGTGCCAAGGTTTTCCTTAATTGTCTGAGGCATGAACATGCTCGAAAGACAATTAGTTTCTCAGATGAAAAGTTCTTCACCCTCGCACTATATGCCAATCGATGAAACGATCAGTTGATGAGGTGCCAAGGGGAGAGTGCGCCAAAAAATTTTGTTGTCCAGCATGATCCAGAGGAGATGTTCCTCAGTTTTGTTCCTTCAAATGGGGTCATCTGACCTCCTGTCTTTGTGGATTCTAGTATGAAAGTTTACGCAAAAGGCATCCCAACACCTTTTGCGCCACGATGTTCTTCCTTGGGTGCGCCAGAACTTTCCTCCAGAGTCCGTTGTCTTCCCGCACCACGATGCTCCAGCTCATACGGCCAGTTCGACGAACCAAGTTCTTTGCCTGCCCGGCTAAGGGTAAACACATAAGAAATTGCCTAGGGGGAAAGCAAAATCCAGCAGTGACCTTTTCAGCCCTTGGACTGGTAGGTGGGATGGAAGGTGGATGGAAAGGGAAGTGGTGACAGCCAGTTGCAGTAGACAATTTCTTTTCCAAGGCTTATGAGGGAAAGGTCAAAAGTAAGGTGCATAAGGAGGTTGTAGTAAGTTCTAATGGGTTGCTTTGAGCCAAATGTACCCATGTTCCTCATTTCTACCACTTCTTTGCAACCCAATCATTGCTGGCACACCTGCAAGATTCATTATACAATGAGCCTTCTGAGAGAAAAGCTTTAGTAATTTTTGTTAGCTATGAATTATAAGGGTCCTTTTTAATTCCCCTTGAATGACTAAATAAGGTACCCTACATGGGTGTCCCCGGCGGACAGGGATGTCGAACAGTGATGTATTTTTTTTCTGCCTACTAATTAAGTAGGCATCGGAAAGCTATGTAAGATTTCCTGAACTAGTGTAATGCGGATATAAAAATGGAGGTAGAAGTTGTGGCCTTCTAACTAATAGGACGTCAAGAATAAGGCCTTTTGTGTACGTATGTGGTAGAAGGCGGTGCTGTTGTGGTGGTCATGTTCATAGAAAATTACGAAGAGGATTCTCGGTTAAAAAAATGAGTGACTGGATTCTGTGAGATCCCCGTTTGTGTACCTGTGCGTGTGCTCCATCAGGATGCACCAATACATGCCGAAGGTCTTCTTCGTCTTGGCACTAGTGACCAGGGTGAAAAGTATGTCCAGCCCTAAGATACCATTCAATCAAATTCGGTTGCACCACTTCGATTTTTTCTTAGGTTTGTTAAGACGAGCATGAACATCATCGATCTCTTCGGTGTCCTGCCCTACTTCCTCTCTTTGGGGCTCTCCTTCTTCAACACTGGCGGGGAACGTCTGAGGTTCATTGTCTCCATAGACTGATGCACGAAGCAAAGATAACTTGACTGCGAAGATAACGGGCTTGATTCTATTTTCTAGGACAGGACAAGGCGAGAGAAACAACCAACACTTGACCTCCGGCTACCAGGACGAAATGATGTGGATTGCCCAGATCTTCAGGATCATGAGGATTCTGAGGATCTTTAAACTGGCCAGACACATCACAGGCCTGCAGACTCTAGGATTCACTCTGAAAAACAGGTGTGCAGCACAACATTAAGCCACTGCGAGTACATTTCTTCCTTCTCTCTCTCCAGCTACAAGGAGTTGGGCCTGCTCATGTTGGTGGTGATTATGGGCATGCTCATTTTCTCTGGGTTAGCCTACGTCTTCGAAAAGGACACTCCAGGCACAGCATTCATTTCGATGCCTCAGGTACGTGTCACCCATTGTCATCATCACTGTGATAGTCAAAAGGATGTCTGATGGGAAAGTGTAACTTGGTTGAACTCTAGAGTTGCCACTCAGTCAACTGTATCATTTTCGGACACATTTCCTCCTCTTCAGGCCTTGTACTGGTCCATCATCACCATGACCTCCGTGGGCTATGGCGACATCTACCCCGTTACCTGGTTCGGAAAGCTCGTGGGATCAGGTGTACCATACCCTTTTAAGGCAAAAAAGTTGGCGTGACTTATGGCAACTCTTTTTGCTCTGTCAGCCTGCGCCATATGCGGCGTGCTGTCCATCTCGCTGCCCATCCCTATCATCGTCAACAACTTCAACAAGTTTTACGAAAAGGCCAAGATCCAGGAGGAGATCGACGTAAAAAGGAAAAAAGCCTCATGGGAAGAAGCTAAAAGAGGTGGAGGCCGAAAAACAAAAGAAATGCGGTGAAGTGGAAAAATAACTTTACTTTGTTCGCAGATTTGCTTGATGCTAGAAAGAAAACAACTGCTGTTGGTGAGTGAGAGTTAAAAGTGAAATCATCACAATTTTTGTGCTACTTTCACCTCACAAACTTAATATATTACTTTCTGAAGCGGCTGCTGACTGGAAAAAACTAATCAAGGTACATTGAACACATAACATAAGAGAAAAGTCTCAGTCCTTTTTGTTGTTGCAGGGTCACAACAGCATGGTGCAGGCCCCTTTAGAACATGCCCAGCAGAAGGAACACCAGGCAGAGGAGTCAAGAAGGCAGCAGGAAGAATTTTTAGCGCAAAACAATCTTCTGACAGATAGAGAAGACCCAAAGAGGCAGCACACGAGTTGTTGAAGAAAGAGAAAGTCTCAGGCTTGTGCGATTAGTGAAAAAAAGGGGTAATCTTGGCTATCAACTAATTTAGCACCTTGGCATTGCGATTACGATTATGCCGCCAATTAATTTTTGGCCTCACCCAATTGGTTGATTAATTGACCATGCAATTCTTTGACATCAATTCGTGATGACAGGTACCTTTTTTGCACTTATTTGATGGAACCTTTTCATAAGATCTTGAAGTCGCGGTGCTGCCACATTCTCTGTGTCCAGCAGGGTTATGGTGACTGACACAGGGCTGCCACTGACACTAGGTGAAGACAGTTGAGAAGAGGGCAAGAAGAGGCTTTTCCCTTCTTCTCAATGGGCTGGTGAAGAGCAAAAGCTGGTTGTCAACTTGTCATAAATCATCACTAGTAATCATGAATTATTCCTGGACTCGGTTCGATGATCAATCATTAGGTTAATCTCGATTATCGATTCCATTGCAATTAATTGCACAAGCCTAGGAAGCCTTTCTTCCTGCGTAGCGTTTCAAGCATGCACCATTGACCAAAAATTCGGGAGAAATATACATGTACTACAGTACGAAATTAAAACAAAACGCATCCTATGACAAAGTCTTAACTCACTTGTGACCCCTTATAAAGCTAAGAAGCATGAAATACATACTAAAATTGCTTAAAAAACGTGCAGCTTTTGCTCACATGTGCGTCCTATTTCCCGTCATTTTGTCCCTACGGTTGGAGAGTTTGAGGCACTGACAAAGCCGATATTCTAGCCATAGTCCAAAAAATACTTCAAAATAAACCAAAAAAACAAGGCAGGCATTGTTATGAGAAATGAAAAACGAAGATGTCACCTCAATGGCTAACTACTTTTACTTAAAATACCCAAATCCAGCGATGACAAATTGAGCGTCCCTCTCGTTTGCGTCTTTGGTGACTCGAGCATGAAAGACAGAGTCGTGCGCGAAAAATTGTTCAACTTCAACTGCTCCCTTAATACAAAAAGACACGATTCCACAGTTCTTCCTTACTTCTTCACTGAGCAGGACTCGTACCTGAGGGTCTACAGAATAGAAAGAAAGCTGATCTTTGCACACACCTAAATCGTCACTTGACTCATCCTGGCTTGCTTAGGACCCCAAGACGACCCTTGGATACGAGGGGAGACGCTGCTCAGGCCTCAGTGTCGTCGCCAACAACAAAACGTCTGGCGAAAGTCAAGTCAGTCGGAGAAGGAAGACACCATGAGGAAGAAATCTTCATCTTGTCTTCTGGCGCTGGCGTTGCTGGCGCCGCAACTGGCGCACGCCACCTGGCCCACCTGCGTCACCACCGGCGCTGATGACACGGGGTTCAATTTTCTCAGCGGGAGCAGGTGAGAGAACGAGTTGGTCCACATGGTCGGCATGGTCTGGATGCGAGTGGCATTGTTCTAACCTTGTAACAGTAGAGGTTCTGGCTGCAGTCAAAGATGGCTCCTGAACTTGCCACAGGCCTTCTTCACATCCTCCTCTGGCATCTCCCTCCAGAGCTTCTTGATGGCCTTCTTCAGGTCATCCACATTGCGGTGGGAGGTGGCATTGGACCTTTTCTCGACCTGGGGCCACCAGTAGAAGTCGAGCACATTGAGGTCAGGGTCGGACAGCGGCCAGTCCTTGGCCATAATGAACACGACTCTCTCCTTTATCAAGTCCTGGGTCCTTTTGCTGGTATATGCTGGAGTGCCACCACGTTGTCCAGACTGCCGTACTTCTCCTCAATCAAGGGAAGCACTTCCTCCTCCAGGAGGTTCAGGTAGACCTTGGTGTTGACCTTTAGTCCTTCTGGGATGAAAATTGGGGAGCAGATGCTGCCATCAGACCCCAGGATGCCGAGCACCATCACACTGGCAGGCTTCTTGGTCTTGTTGGCAAACTTAATGAAGTTGGCAGTGTCCTCAATGTTGTGTGCGATGTAGCGGGAATTCTGGCGGTTGATGACCCTGTCCACCACAAAATTCTTCTCATCTGAGAATATACTCACCTTCTGAGACGGTTGTGACTATAGCCTATTCAGCAGCTTCTTGGCCCTGCCCAACCTGTTCTCCTTGGCTGCTGCAGTGATGAGAGGGACCTGGTGCACCTTGTAGGACTTCAAGTTCATGTCCTTGAGTGCCTTCCTGACCGAGGTGCGGCCGAAGACCATCTTCTTGGTGACCTTTGGGAGAGATGGTGGGGTCATCATCCAGGATCTCCCTCATGCCGGTCCTGAAGACCCTGTTCACCGCGGGGCGGCCAGAGTCTCCTTTTCGGCCTGGTTTCTTGTTGCCCAAGCCCTCCCTACCGCTGTCCTTGGCCAAGGCGCGGTGGTCCTAGTCCTTGAGCTCCTTGGATACGTTGCTGATGCTCTCACTGCTGCGCACGGCATCCACAAGTCTCTTTTTGAGCTCGGCCATAACTTCGCCGTCGATTGAGATATCGTCAAAAAAAAAATTGTTTGAAAGTTGAAGGTCGTACCTACGATCTACTGCGCTGATGAATTGCCAGAAAGCTCTAAATTTGAAAGGCAGAAGTGCAAAGTTGTGTGGGGCGATATCGTGCCAACACTGCATGTACAGGGTGGACCAGACATAACTACCATCAGCTGGGCATCCATAGCTTCGCTTCTATAGGCCCTAGAGAGGTGGGATTGGGAGAAATGGACGGAGGAGATTTAAAACCTTCATAAAAACAGAGAAATTCTCCTAGACTCGAGTTTTGAGACTGTTTTTGGGGGGTTGAAGATTTTTCTGGGTTTTGTCTTTTGGAGAATTCTTCCAAAATGAGCAAGAACCAGCGGATCCTCTGTGTCAAGATCCATATGAAGGTCTGTGCATACAGCAGTTTCAAGCTGACCTGGAGGAGAAGATTCCCTGGAGAGCCAGTCCCAACAACAAAGACATTCAAAAATCATTGCATCCCTTTGCTTCTTAACCGTGCATCTCGGTCTAATATTTTCGAATCCGCGATTTTGACACCCGCGCGTCTGAGTGGACACGCAACAGGGTCAAGTCCACCGGGGTCAAGAGATTGGCAGTGAGAGGGAAGATGTATCGGAATAAGCTAAGGGTGAAGGAGACACCAATGAATAACTATTTTTGGACTCACACCCTTTTGGGACCCTATTATTTGTTCGCCATTGTGAACATAACCGTTTTCCGTCGACTTGCAAAGAGCGCTATTTCCCAGATTCTCCTCCAAGGCTTGCGCCCATTGGTGCAATGGGATCACGGGATGCGTCAAGTGGGTCTACAAGCAGGTAAAATACATTGGAGGCACCCAGCGAAAGTGTCTTCTGACTCTATTGCATTATTACATTGCCCAGACAGGCCACGTCTGTGACCTCAAGGCGACCACCGGAGCCGTCAGGGACGCCGCCAACCCTCTCACTCCGTCGGACAAGACTGACCACGGCTTTCTGGAGACGGATGTCGTGGAGGTGGGAAACGCTAACTTCCATATTTAGGGATATCTCTTGGCACAAAGTTGTTATAACTTTAATTTTTTTCTGAAAAGTTGTTGTTTCATAGCTAAAATTTTTGTAAAACGATAAATGTAACTTCCGCAAGACTGATGTCAGGGGCCGACTTTTCAATTTCATGGGACTTTCTGTTTTATGGGAGAAGTCTTCTGATGCGACTACCTATAGCCAGTACAGGGTGAGCATCGGTCTCGAATTCTGAGCAACCTCTCATGGATGAGTTCTACCAGTAGCCAGATTGGCAACGCTTGGGGTCAGAAACCTTAAAATTTGCTCTTTTTGAATATGTTTGGCCAGACGAATTCTGGACTGACTAAATGGTTGGCCGATTTTGAAAATTCTTATTTAGTAATGTGGCCACTTTCGTCGTTACATTTGCTGTTTTGATCGTCGATCATCTGGCAACAGAACACTTTATGCCTCAAGGCTTACCTGGCCCACCGATTAATGATAACACCTGCCGGGTTTTTTCGGGCCTCCGAAAACCTAACGTTACCTCGGAGCCTGCAGTTGTTATACATATCCCTGGATTGTGCAGCCAGAACTGTCTTGAAGTGTACACCCTCAAAAGATTCTTCAAAGTCAAAGTAATGCAATGGCGTGAAAGTTCTCTAGAATCTTGTCGTAAACTAAGAAATAGCTTTCAGATTTAGGGTTATTTAAAGGTTACATTGTTTCCCCAGGCGACGACTCCGACCCCAGAGGACACGATGATCCCCGAACTGGATGCCCTCCTGCGGTTGCGTTTGGAGGAGCTGGCACTCACCGAGTCCGGAGACGAAACGTGCTACGCTGATGAAATAAGTAAGCTGTAACTAAAACTGCTCCAGATCGGGTCAATAGCTGACCACATTGCAGTCCCTTGGGCCGACTGTGCCATCCTGGGAGAGACAATTCCAGGAGACGACCACACAAATGCAGCCAAGGTGAAGAGAAAACAATAAGAGGACTTGTTTTCATGTTCATGACACTATTTATACTTGCTTGCAATGATTAGATGTCGCGCACCGCGCGCGTGCGTGTAATGATTAATGCAGATTGACAGAAATCACTTCGCTCTCAGAGAGACACACATCTGAGGCCTCAAGAAGTGTTTCTTTGGCATGAGTCATAAAATAACAACTAAAGATGGGAGTCCACGCAGAAAAGTTATTTTAGAACTGAAACTGCTTCAAAAGGCATTGTTCTGATATCGTAAAAGTTGATTCTCTAAGAGTAGTCTAAATGTGGCCGTGCGGGTCTGAGACCTTCTCAAGTCAATTAAGCGTCTCCTTAGGCCTTAAATTTGAAATTTTCAGCAGACCTCAGACCACACGGTCACAATTTGACTGCTGTCAGACAATCAACTCAAGGTGGAGTAATTTGTGGGCCTATCTATATGGAGAGAGCGTGAAAGAAAGTTAGTGGGTACAGGGAAAGAAGAATATTCGCAGTACAGTATGAGAGAGAAAAGGAGTTAAGGATATGTGACGCTTATTTGGACTCACTCATTGCGTTGTCAGGTCAACTACGTCTCCCCCGACAAGGAGAGCTGCAGCGACGATTGCTTCAGAGACACCGAAGGATGCACACATTGGGTACCGATTGCTTCACCTCATTTTCTCAGTTGCTCGTGCTCGTTTTAGCGTCTCTCTCTTTCTCTGCAGATTTTTCAATCAACCTCCAAGGTTTGCACCTTGAAGATATTGTCCGGCACCCCCATGACTGCGGCCAGCGACAACATGTGGATGGGCGAGAAAAGCTGCTCGGGGAAAGTGAGAGAAACCTTGCCCAACTTAGTGCTGTTGTTAGCGATACCTTAATTTTTTCCCTCCAGACGAACGAAATTAACTCTAACGTTGCCGATCCCGTTGACGGCAATTGGTCTCCCTGGTCTGCGTTCGTGACCCCGTGCATCAATCTCAAGACGGGCAAGGCGGTCCAGTGCGGTGGCGGAGTCATGCTCAGACACAGAAGCTGCACAGATCCAGAGCCGAGGTGCCTACGATGATGTTTTGCTCGTGACTGCAACAATTGATCTTATGACGTCTTCTCTCATAGGTTCGGAGGAAATGTCTGCTCCGGCCGTGATCGCGACGAGTATCCGTGCAACATGCACAACTGCGCTCGTGAGTGCTCTCTCATTTCTCCCCAGCATAGCGATAGCAGAGGGCTACGGGTCGAGTCACAGTTTGGCTTCCCTGGTTTTCTTGGCTCTACGTGCAGCCTTGTGTCCTTGAGTCTTGACTTCAATGCACTATTATTTACGCAATAAAAAAGCAGTGAGCAATGTCCTGGAATGTGGACTAATGAGCAACGATAGGGATGAAGACATGCTGTGCTCACATTTGCAATGGGGTGGAGAGGGTCATGCATGCTGAGGAAGGCTGTCTGTCTGTCTGTCTGTCTGTCTGTCAAGAGGAGAGAGAAGAAGTCAGCGCGTATGTCCATTGTCCACTCCTCCTGACTTCTTCTGTCTCCTCCTCTTGACAGCTACTGACAAGTACTGAATGCAACGTTGGATCTCGACTATGGCCTCAAAATGGCCTAGGCCTTAAAGTGCAACGGGACCCCTTTCGAGCTTCTGAAATGTAGCGTTTGCTGACGCTTGCTGACAATCGGTGCAGCGGTTGGGGTGGTCATGACTTGACAGACAGACAGACGGCCTCACTCAGCATGCATGACCCTCTCCACCCCGTTGCAAATGTGAGCACAGCATGTCTTCACCTCTATCGATGTTCACTTGTACACATTCCAGGACATTGCTCACTGCTTTTTCTATTGCGAAAATAATAATGCATAGAAATCAAGACTCAAGGACACAAGGCTTCAAGACTCGTCCTTCCAGTCTAGACCGCAATCCTCCATAGAAGCCAGACCAGACTTTTGCAGACTAGATCGCTGTCCTTAGAAGTATTGAGAGAAAAGGTCGAGATTTCTTGACCTCATTGCTGCATTTTGTTTACACGACAGTGTCACACTGTAGTGCTTCTGTTGCCCCCTCACACCTACCGTTGCCCTGGACAATTGGGTTTTGCGTTCTTGGGCATGATGCCGGGGGACCCAGTGGGTGAATCCCTGTGGAAATGATGGGCCTGGGGGCCAGGATTGTCTCATGAACATTTGTAATTCTCAAAATGTACAAAATAGCATTTTATGAATATTGCGTGGACAAAATGAAGTCAACCTTCGCTATGGTGAAGGTACTGTAGGAATGACATCATTGCGAATTAGTCCTTCACCAGCTGAAAAGTTCTTCCGTGAAAAGATGAGTCAATTTTCAACGCACTCAGTGCATAAGACCTCAATATCGAGTCGTTACTGTAGTGTCTAGATGGACGGTCCAAGTGTGATGGCTGCACCTCGGATTTCTTGGTCAAATACCTTCTGCCTCCCATTTCTTTTCCGTTTGGGTGGGTCCGAATTAAATGCATCTTTCCCATCAAAATTGTTTTAAATATTCATCCAAAAATCGGAGGTCATGTGATGGCAACCATGGTATGAGCAATCAGCTATGGCCTCACGATCACGTTTTGTGTTGTAGTGCCAGGCGACTTCTACTGGTCTGCTTGGGGCGCGCCTGACGTGGTCTGCGCGACCGGGACCCAAATAAAGCACTCCCTCTGCGGCTCGCTCCGGAGGCGGCTGCCTCCCAAGACTGGCAGGGACACGGACATCCCACCAGGTGGGAATTGCTGCATGGACATACAGCCAGGTTTGGCTGCGGGATGGCCAGGCTTGACTTCAGCATACCTGGGCATCACCGTCACTCAATCTCATCCCGTCTTCTTCCCGCGCAGTTTACTGGCCGAGTTGTTTGCTTCCATACAAGAATATCGCCCCGGCAGTGTCGACTGCCACAAAGAGCCTGCCTGACTGTTTCAACGACTGTAAAACCGATGCCACCTGCCACCACTGGACGCACAACGCCGACGACAACACGTAAACTTGGAGAAGTTACAAAAAATAAAGCCTCCTAACGGTAGCCGAAAAAAAATTCACCCGTTTTCAAGGTGCACTTTCCACGAGACACTGAGGATTGACTCCTTCGTGGAGGAATACAACTATGTCACTGGGCAGAAGTTTTGCGCTGGAACATGTAAGTATCACGTGTGGCTACAAGCTCAATTGAAGGCTTGAGTTAGTGTTGAGTAATGAAGAATGTTGGAAGTACAGAAAAGGACAGCGAGGAGTGTTCTGCTGGGGCTGTGGGTTGGTTGGAAACCTTGCATCATGACAAAGAAGTGGTCAGGGCTTCTCTCTGGGCCTCAGTGGTCAAGAGCCTGAAAGTCATCTTTGCTTCTTCCGTGCCCACATCTGAGCAGAACACTCGTTGGTTTAAATCCTGTAAAAGCAGTCGCTTTCTTTAGTGTTCGCTCCTTACTGCGGTGAGTACCAGAAGGATTACGTCGGTGCGACCGCTCTTGGCTCCCCCGTCGCCGTGGACTCGTACGCCGACTGCGCCGAGATCTGCTCGGCCGACGACGCCTGCAAGAACTGGTTCCTCACCATTCTAGTATCCGGGACGACCACCTGCACGCTCAAGGGGGAGAAGGCGGCAGCGGAAACGCCAGTCTCACTGAGCGTCCCGGACACTTGGTAAAGTTTTAGCACTGGATTCGATGCTTTTCTCACCTTCAATTCACCAAGAATTCTTTTGTCCTACACTTTGTCACATTTAGTGCACTCTGTGAAGTTTCGGGTAAACATTGGGATAAATACTGTACGTCACTTCTTGCTTACTTTTATGCTTGAAACGTGTGTTGTTAAATAGGCCAGATAATCAGTCCCAGAGAAGTATGCAAACAATCTTCATTGATAGCTGACGAAGCAAGTTTGTTTTGCGAGATCTTCATTCCATTGAAGAAACAGTACGAAATTGTCCTTGACATGAGATCCTGTCAGTCGAGATCTTTAATCAGAAGAAGCTCACTTCAGATGACTGAATGCCTCCTTTTTGTACTTTGGGTTTTTATCCGAAACATCACTAAGCTTAGTGGTCAAGGGTACTTACCCAAGAGTGCACGGTACCAAGAACTTATGTTTTCCACTCTCCAGATCCAATTACGTGCCAAAGTGCAACAAAACCCAGTATCCTGATAGCATCTCAGTAATAATTCAGCGTTTTCTGTCAGTCGACACCAGTTTCCACAGCTCAGCGCGACGGATGCTGCGTGCATATGATGAATTCAGATATACCTAGTTTGTGCGTAGATGTGTCCCAAGTTCCAATGAGTTGTTGGACATACTTTTGGGTGGCAAAGAGTATATCGAAACCTCACGCCGAAACATGCTGCGATCCTGTCGAGAAGCAGCTAGATCAATAAGTCGTGACTCGAGCCCCCCGGGCCGCCGAAGACGACCCTAAGCGAATGCTAAAGAAGACCTAACGGGCAGGAAAGCTATCAGTACTTCTAAATTATGCAGTAGATCGAGCCCACGTTAACCTTGATAAGCATTAAACAGAGCTGAAGGAACAGATATTTGAAAAGCTAATGTAAAACAACATACAACGTACAAACATGATAGTTGTAACTTGACAGATGGCACCCAGGGTACTATTCCTACGACTTCAGAGAAGAAAAAGATTTATAATTTGCTGCGTACAATATTGTTCATTGTTTCTTCAGGCATGTTTTTGGCTCAGTGGACACGTGCTACAAGGCCAAGAACCGCCCGGCCTTCCCGGAGGACGCAGAGGAGCTCAGTTACAAGGAAATCTGCAAGAGCAATCAGGAAAATTCAACGCAGAAAGTTAACAACACTTGGAGCCTCGATTACTGCCCAAGTAAGTCAATTACTCAGCCCAAGATCGTCTACCCAAAAGTTTAGTCTCTTCCTTTCGTGGGGTGACTTTTCACACTCACTTACGCAAAACCCTTATGCCTTACTGTATATGCGTCCTTTAGACTTAGGGTGACTCAGCATAGGTCCAGAAATTAGTCCGAAAAACAACCTACACAGGAGCAAACTGCACCAAACTCCTTGGACTTGGGGAAGCCTCATTCACCAGCAGTTAAACGTAACTTCACGTGTAGAAAAGTCTCGAAAGGGGAAATCGACCTTTAGATGCTGTCTGTGAAAAAAAAGTTGTTATCTTGTCTTCGCCATGGTTAGACTCTGGAGCCATTCATGTTCAGGGTGACCAAAAAGAATTAAAACCTTGTTTGTTTGTTACTGGGGTCCCCACTTGGGATTGATGCTCAAGCAAAAGAAAGGGGTAACCCTGGTTTGGGTCTCTTCCTGCCCCAGTCAATGGCAAACATCTAAGCGCTTTGCAGACCATGCTGCCTGGCCAGCAGTCTGCTTAACTTTCTCTGCCCTCCTTTCCAAGGCCTCCTCAATGTGACTCACTTTTATGAGTCTGACAAGACCACGGGGGTCTGGAGGATGTCCTCTAAGCGGAAGGCCTGGTACAGAGCTGATACGCTCCGAGCCTTCACCACAGCTTTCATCCTCTTTGTGACAGAGGGGCAGGAGGCATGCATGGCCTCAGAAGATAGGTCCTCCCGTACTGTCTCAATGGCATGCTCAAGTGCTGCAACACATGAGTGAGATTTTGCTCCAACCTTCCCCTCCAGAATGTACTAAATAACAAAGTCCATAGGATTCAGATCTGGAGAGGAAGGGGGTCAAAGGTCCTTCAGCCAGAACCCATTCAGATGTTCCTGGCACCACTCTTGAACAAGATTTGATGTATGGGAAGGAGCGCTGTCCTGCATAAAGATGTAGGAGTTTGGGCAGGTTTTAGAATCAATCCAGTCCTTGACATTGTTGGCCAACATGTCCTTGTAGATGACCCTGTTGAACTTGATGCCCTCCTTGATGAAGATGAAAGGGGTTTTCCGGCTGTCACTGGTCATACCGGCTCAGACCATAACCCCAGGGTGCTTTTGGCACCAGAACATTATGCGGCTTTTCACAGGAATGTCACTGATGTGGTCACTCTGGCTGTTGTGGGTCGCCTGCACAGTGAAGAACTTCTCATCAGTCCACATGATAGTTTGGGATGAGTCACAAGTGAGGTCAATGAGAAGTCTCCTACATTGAGTGAGTCTTTTTGTCCGTGTTTGATCACTGATCAGCTGGTGGGTTTTTAGACGATAGACTAAGACTGTAAGCCAAGACTGTAGTCTTTAAGACTGTAGTAAGTAATTAAGACTGTAGTCCAAGATCTTCGCGAAAGATCATTCTCATGCATTTATTAGCGATCCCTCCCTGCCCATCTTCCTTATTGAGGACTGAGGATTCAGTCTGATTTTGGCCTGGGGCAGCCTTGATTGCCCTAGGTGTGCTTACAGTCTGTGGGTGCCCATATTTGGGTCTATCCTAGATCCTCTTGGTCATGTTGAATCTTCTGGTAGTGTACCCAACAGTACTCTTGCTCACATATATGCCAGATAGGGCCTTAACAATCTCCCCATAGCTCAAGCCCTCAGCCTGGAACTCGATGATGCGCTGACAAACTTCCATTTTCCAGCTGCTGTGACAATACTGAAATAGTTACAATTTTTTTTGTTTTGATGAAATATCAAGCCCATTGGCTAACCACAGAGGTGGGAAATTTAAATTATAAAAAATTGTAAAAAGGCATGGGGTGTTAGGTCTTTCTGGCCACCCTGTATGGTCATATAATCATACTATTTGGCATCAGCATGACTCTCCAATTGGAAAATCCTGCTCCACTAAGAATGCTGACTTTGGAAGATTGCATTAAATTCATGAAAATGTCCTGGTCGTCCATTACCTTAGCCGGGATAACTTTGAAAACACGGTAGTCTTCATTTCGTCTTCTCTGAGTCAGTCCAATGATGATCAAACTGTTGAGTCCTAATCTGTTCATGCGTGCCCTAAGACGCGTAGAATGTATATAAACATCAAGCCAAGTGGCCCTAGAAGGTTCCGCACCACTGAGACTGGCTTTTCACCGTCTTTGTTGTTACCTCCTTTAATGAGACAAAGTTCTCTGAGGGCGGGCACTCAGCTCGAGTCCATCGCGGATCCCAAGGGACCACCCCCGGAATCCTCCCTGACATGTTATGTATACCAACCTTCCCTGTTGCTGTCATAAACATTACTACGTTGTGTGCTGCATGCCTTTGTCCTTCCTTTGTAGCGCGCAATGCGAGCACCTGCATCAAATAAGCGCTGTCACCCCCCAACACCTGTAACCCCAGTGCGTGCAGCACCCACGCACCGAATATGCTGACCGAGTTCATTGTAAAATGACCACTGTCAAATGCAGATTTCTCGCCAGAAGCTGCCACTGCAGCGCTTGGAGCACATTACCCCCTACACCACTTATGCTAAGGACAGTACAATTTTCGAGTCAAGCCTCATATTTGAAATTCCTCCAGACACGTTTGCAATTTACTGCCCTGACTGCTTTGACGTTGTCGCTTCAAATAAGTGCCACAGATTTTGCCATCACTTGCAGAGCTACATAGCTAATTGTAAAGTACATAATGTCATGCAAGTCGTCATACAATTGGCGCTGCTTAACGGGGCACCCCCGGGAACCGTGCAAAACGAGGCTAGCCCAGTTGTCATTGAAATGAAAGACGTGCTGCATATTGTTCAGTTCTGCTCTAGCTCAACGCTGCCCGATTACACGATTTGTCTGATCAAGCGGTGCCAAATTAAACGGCACTCACTGTACTGAACTTGTTTGCCCCATGCACACAAAGTGTGTGTGGCTAAGTGGGAAATTGAGTGCGACAGATGTTTGTAAACGCTCTCATTGAATTTGAAACATCCCTTTAAATTTGCGATCGGTAATGTTTGGAGTCGAATATCTTGCTTTTTGAGCAAAAATGTCATTTCAGGCGAAAAAAATGCAACTTTGGCAAAAGTGTAGCATTGAAACCTGGCACTGACATGAGGCAAATATGGCAAAAAGTCACTTTTCCGGGGGGGGAGGGTAGCACAAACACTTCAAACTTGTCCTTAGCTTAGTCACTCTGCCTGATATTGTTTAGTACAGGAAAAAGCGGATTACATCATAAGGGTGGACAAGAGTATAAGCCTTCAGTAATAAAAAAGTTGGGGTTGCTACATTGAGGGGACTTCTGAGCTACAACAAATAAGTTCTGCGAATATCTGGACAATATCTCCCATCATCTAGATCAAGGATTGTTTAACGCCCACATTAGGAAGAGGACAGCACTTATGCGACGACTTGCAAAGCTGATACCATCGGGAATTGATCCAGACCCATTCAAGAGAAAGGACACGATACCTCGCATCTCGGCGATGTTTGGATTCCCCGCCAAAATTTGTCTTGAACTGATCTTATCTTTTTTTCCTGGACGTGATCTTCTCCTTATCAACGTTGCCGAGAGACTTTCCTAGTGGCAGTCCACTGGTTTAAGTGCTAACATGTTACTATTTGAAAATTAACAAAAATGTCCTTACCGTCCGACATGCTCATTTCGTGAAGATAACATGGTAATATGAGGGGATGCTCACCAAATTTTACGCTCATGAAAAAACTCTGAAATGCTGAAACATTCAGACAGCAGCCCAAAAGTCCCGGAAAAATTCTCTGTTGTTGAAAGATCGTTTTAAATCAAGAAAGATGTCCTGCTAGTCCATCACCTTAGCAGGAATAACTTTAAAAAATATTTCTGGTTTGCGAACTTGAAATTTTCCGAACTTGCAGCACCAAAAATTCTGCAGGGAGGATGTCCTGCGAACCATTGTGTCTCCCTGCTGTGGTGTAGATAATCTTCCGTCAGACACCAGGCATGTGTTGATCAGCATGTGGCAGATTACTTCCTTTGGCATCTCAAAGTATATCATGTCTTTGTTCAAAGTGCAAGGCCAGGTGTTTCACTGCATTGGTGTTTCACTGCATTGGTGTTTCACTGCATTGGTGTTTCACTGCATTGGTGTTTCACTGCATTGGTGTTTCACTGCATTGGTGTTTCAC
>JAAUXU010052950.1_pt1 | contig 46368 bp, 47 predicted proteins | sample 7278151 | NCBI WGS metagenome assembly JAAUXU01 (sample SAMN14350113, study PRJNA611818) | marine sediment metagenome | isolation source: surface marine sediment (1.8m) | place: French Polynesia: Moorea | collected 2018-08
ACCAGAAAACGAGTCATTACCAAAAATGGTTCCACTTATCCGAGAGTTGCACTGGTCCACAGGCAACAACACCATGTGCAGGGTCAGACAACAATGAGAGGTTGTCGCACAACACCTGGACATACATGCCTGAGGGCCGCGATATCGAATCATCGGGCACTTCTAGAAGCTCAATGCCAAGAAAAGGAGATAAAACGGAGCCTCATAGGTGGCGCTCCTGTCGACCTTGTCTATGCCAACTGACTTCCACTTGCTGGGCTGCGTCGGGTCCAGCTGCACCAACAGCTGTCAAAATAATCTGTAGTTTTTACCGAAGCATCGAAAACAAGAAGGTGAGCATCGCGATGACGGCCTGGGCATTCTTCGGGTGCGCCATGACCGCCTTTGGGCCTCCCCTGGCGCTCTTCGTGTTCACGGTGGCCGCGGATCCCGTCAGGATCATAATTCTCATCCTCAGGTAATGCGCGTTGCCCATCGCGGTCACGACGCCCACTCATTTCTTTTACACAGCGCCTTTTTCTGGTTGCTCTCGTTGTTGGCGTCGTCGCTGCTGTGGTTCGCGGTGGTGCCCCTGAGAGAAAAACTGGCCTTTGGACTGTTCTTCTCGGTGGTGCTGCAGGAAATCTTCAGACTGCTCATATACGCGCTCCTGAGAAAGGCCGACAAGGTGAATCTCAGCTTGGCTTCTAAGCTCACAGTCACTAACGCCCACTTTGTGCAGGTGCTTCGGAAGCTGACCGAGAACGAGCACACCCGTATTTTTGCCAACCGTCACATTTTGTCTTACGTGGTGGGCCTGGGCTTCGGCATCATGTCCGGAGCCTTTTCAATGGTGAATGTGCTCGCAGACAGTCTGGGCCCTGGCACGCTGGGCTTCAATGGTGAGCCTCCAGGCTTTCTCATGGCCTCGGCCGGCCTCTGCTTGGCCATGATCCTATGTCACACATGCTGGGGTGTCATCACATTTGCTGGAATGAACGACCGAAAGTACTGGATGGTGGCCGCCGTCTGGGGCGCACACTCCCTGGTTTCCGGATTGGTGAGTAGTTTAGTGAAGGACTCTCCTGCCACGATCATGTCCACAATGTCAGTATCCAACCCTGTCTTCCCTCCGGACCTCCCTGGTGTCAGTTTACTCACTTCTAGTGGACCTCTTGGAATTTCACTCTATAGGCGCTCCATTTCTTGCAGACTCTGCTGAATCGACGGTGGGTATACGCAGCAACGCTCACGCCTGCTTACCTCGTCCTCTTGGCCTCGTTCATCCTTGCCTTCAGGGTGGCTGACGGTTCACTAAAGGCCCTCACGACAGGGGGTTGGGCCATTCGGCGGCGACGAAGCAGTGCAGAGTGAGCCTCAGGCTTGAACCAAATGGGAACTTCTCGATACGCCATCTCACCGCCAACTGTGTGAGTGAAGACAGTGTCTGACATCCCTGACTACTTCCAATGTTCTCCTACTCTCCCTACGTGACTTCTTTTTGCCCCTGACTACACAGAACTCTCGAACCTCCTCATACATCACCATTGGTCATTCTTGACGACTCGCACTGTTGGTTGGGCACGATTATTGTGTATATTTGTGACTGCTTCCATGCAAGAAACTTGACCAACTTCATCATGAGGTTGGCGATCTCTTGTGTCCAGTTTGTGAAAGGTGCTATGAGTAAAAGGTTCTAAGGAGCCTTTCTATCTTTCTTCTGCAGATGGGACAGTGAACAAAAGCGGGCGCACAGTGTAAGCAGGTGGCCAGATGACCACAGGGTTCAAACGTTACCCCGACATTGTTGTTGGCACAAATCTTGCAAAGTCTCTCGGCCCTCAGGCGGTCAAGCTCTGTGCTGTTGTCTTCTTCACCTCCATTGAGTGTTTGTGATTCTTTGATGTGTACTATTTCTTGCTCCTGAGGAGGGTTATCAGTGACAGAGGTAGTGGTTTCACAGCCGTCATCTTCTGCGGATCTTGCCTTGATGACCTCTTGGACGAATGCTTCTCCCTTTACTGTAAGGATGAATCCGCACTGCTGAAACCAGAATGCATGCTCTTCATAGGGCTCATCTGAAGGATTCCACTGCTTGAGGCCACCATCGCAGTAGAAGCACTTGACGTGATCTCCACGACCTAGGTATGCATGAGGGCAGTAAGTGGCAAATACTTATGAACTTGACGGACCAGAGTTGGTGCTACCAACCTAGGTAGACAAATCCAGCCTCTGCCAGCTTCTTTGGACTCTGGGGTAGTGCTTGAGGCCAATCGTTGAAGGACAAAAGCCTGATATTGACAGACGCAAACTGTGGATGGATTGGACCAGGGTGATCGACTAGATTGGATGGCCACTCCTTGGGCTCCTTGAGGCCTGGGCCCTGCAAGTCCATAGCGGTGGACATCCCCACGCTCGCCATTATTTAGACTGCGTATTTGTGTACTTATCTGCTCCAAGGTATGCGCAAAACTAACAATGCGTTACTTCTGTGAACAAGCTCAGTGCTGAGGGGAATCCCAGTGTTGTTTTTCTTGAAATGCTGATAATGAACCTTAGTCTCCGGCCGTAGTCATTACGTCGGGGGACCTCAGGTTTTGATAACTGACACATTCTATAATTCTTCTACTTGATGTATTCTTGTGACCTATATATGCTCTTATAAGCTTCTTTTATCGACATATGCTTACAACTGATGTGAGCGTAAAACTTTGCTCACATATCAGTGAAAAGCCTTAAAAAAGGCTTCTAGTAATGTTGATCTAGTGGAAAACTAAACAAAAATTGCTGCACTCCTCTCAGTTAAAACACTGCAGTGTAAGCAAAAGGTTGCCTTTGTTCAGAGTTTTCAACAAGTCACCGTCCCTAAAATTGAAGGTACCCACAAAAATCCTAGCAAAGAAATCCAGACAAAAAAGTACAGTAACATAAGGTTTCTGCAGGTAGCTTGATGACCTTTAGTGGATATTGATGACTTAAAATGATAAAAATACCTCCGTTTTAAGAAGAAAAAAATTGGGACCAGGGAGAGTGATGATTACAACCGAATTATGATTATCACCGACATGACCATAGCCGGAGACTACTACATGTATATATGCTGCCTTTAGCATCTTACAGTACTTGGTATGTATTGCGCACGCACTTGTAGACACCATAGACAGATCTGTTAGGCATTATAGAGTGATACTGAGTATATATGAAATTTATGTTGGGACATCACAGTTTTGTAAAAGTAACAAAAGTAGGAACAACCATGCTACAAACCATAGTAAAAACTCATCAATTCACGGACTGCGGCGTGTCGTACTTCTCGATAAAGCGTTTCATCATCGCGTTCAGTTTTTGAGGTTGATCCAGCATCAGCATGTGGCCCGACAGCGGGAGCAGCTCGAGAAAGGCTCGCGGGATCGTCCGCTCCATCTCGCACATCTCCACCAGGGACACGAACGGGTCCTTCAGGCCGTACACCAGTAGCGTGGGGACTGAGATTCGACGGTGGAACGTGGCATCACCTGTGGAAGAAGAAAAGACGTGCAGTCCCATCACTTTAGGAGATCACAAGGTCAATCTTGCGCGTACCTTCTGGCCATGACTGTCCTGCCATGATGTGCTTGAATACATAGGAGGGCACGTCGAAGGCCTCTTGGAAGCGCATGGCTTTACCGCGCGGGTACTTATTCTTCTCGTGGTTGCTGAAGACGGTGGCCAAGAAGCCACAGTGCATGAGTGGCTTGAGACAAGTCACGAAGATCGAGCGAGGAACCACCGCGATGCCCGGCGGCGGCGCCAGAGGAGTGGGACCCCCACTCGCCAACAACAGCAGCATGGACACATTTGCTGGACGCGTGCGGGCCAGGGCAGCAGCGAGAGAGCAACCGTATGAGTGCGCCACGAGAGCAGACGAACGCTGGTGCGCCACGACGTAGTGATCAAAGATGGCCAGGACGTCCCTGAAGAGCTTGGCGAAGGTGTAACTGCGATGGTTGTCGGGAGCAGAAGAAAACCCGTGTCCCAGTAGATCTGGTGCCACGATTTCGAAGCCACGTTCTGAAAAGTAGTCGATCTGGCTAGCCCAAGTGCTGGCGGAGCCTCCGACGCCGTGAAGAAAGAAGAGGATTGGTTTAAAGGGTTGGACGGCTGCTTCTGGCTGCTCCTTGGACGGAATGGACTGCATGGGAATGGACTCGTTTATGACTGGTTTGGTTCCCTTGTTTCTTCCAACAAACGCAGTGTCCGGGTCGTCAGAGGAAGAAATACTATCATTGTGAGACTCTTTAGCTTCAGTTGGATGAGTAAGAGATTCTTCAACTTGACCTTCGTCCTCTTCGGTCTCGAATGCTACATTAGCTCGGCCTCCCAGGTGGCCACCAGTGATTACAACAGACTGAGGGGGCGACTGGCTCTCCCGTTCCTCGGCGGGATCAGGCTGCGAAATCACTGTCCGACATTCGGGATCGGGGCTGGGTGAACGCTCCGGGCTGGCTGAGGGAGAAGAAGGTTGCTTCTGCTGAGGTGAACGACGCTGATCGTCTCCTCCGCTTTGGGTGGCCTCCGCAGTTATAGACAAAACCATCTCTGACATATCAGCTAACACATCGGCCACAAAGCTGTCCTCCACCACCTTGGCCACCGGCGGACGAAAGTCCTCGGGCACGTCATGCACCAGATCCTCCTCGTCGTCGAGGTCCACCTCTGGCGTAGGAGGCCGAATGACTTTTCGCTGCAGTCGCTGCCCGGGAGACGACGATGATTGCGAAGTGGGCGCCGGCAGTGGTCCCGACGAGGCCGCGGACGATGAGCGCGGAGGCCGAATGCCAGGTATGGACGGCGGTTGCTGGGGTTCAAACTTGTTGAGGATTCTCCTGGAGGCGGCGGCAGGCGGTATCTGTTGCTGGATAGGCGTCCGGCGCGGCGCAGCGTTCTCAAACCAATATTCCTCGTCCTCGCTCTCGCTGACGTGGTCGTCCGAACGGGGCGACGGTGGAACGAAAGCGCGACTCAGGGTGGTGCCGGACCTCCGAAGCTTCGGAGGAACAGCCACCAAGGGACCAGATGGCGCCTTAGGCAGCCTGTGCACAACGCGAAGTCGCCGATGAGGTCGAATCTCTAGGAAGTCGCACTCCGTGGGCGACATGGTCACGGGCAGCACCTTATTGGCATCACCACAGCAACACGTCCAGAGACAACAGCAGCAAAGGCAGGAGGTACATCTCCTTCCCCCGACGTCGCTCCCCGGCGGCCTCCAAGGCGACGCCAGCGACAGAAACCTGCGACGTCTCGGAGCCCCAACGGAACCCGGACCAAGATCGGTCCCCTCTCCTTCTCCTGCTCCGCCGCCGCCAGCAGAATCCATCACGAACTCGCAGCCGCCACCTTCATAGTTTGTATGAGAATGCCAAAATTTAATTATTTGCTTCGCGGCCTTCCCCAATTTTTGCCGTTGTGTTTTGTAGCCTTTCTTCACCTGCCTCGACCGCTTCTGCCTGTTGTTGTGTTTTGCTTCCTTAGCTGTACCTGCGTGACCAGTGTGACCAGCTTTACTTCAGGCACGCTAGAACTTTCCGCTCAGTTGGGCGACTCCAGGAACAGACAATCTGGTCACAATGGTCCCACCAAGTGACTCACCTGATGCTACACGTCATCATGGGGTGATGTAGTCTACAGCATCCAAATACTGGGTCAAGGTGGCTTCAAGCTCAAAAAGTCGAGCCAAGTCAAGCCAAATTTCCAAGCCTTGGAAAGTTCAGGCTTAGTGTAAGAGTTTCAGTGATTTTGTTAAAACATGGAGATGTCTTCGTGCTCAATTTCAACTTTTTGGGTTTGGCTGATCAAGTGAGGCAAATTTCATTCATTTCCACGCAGCAAAACCTTCATCAGTCCAGACAAGTGAGGAAGTCGGTGGGAGGGTAAAAAAGCATTGCAGTCCTCATTCGCTGTTGAATCTATCTTGAAAAGGTTGAAAAAGAGATCTTGAGCTTCTTGTTGACATAGTGCATTATAACGAAATACCTAAGTCAGCTCTCTGACAAGGCTTGAGGTTGAGCCGACTCGAAGCCTTCCCGTTATTGCCCTTGGCTTGGTCAGAGCTTGAAGCCACCTCTACGCTGGTAATAGCTGCACTGCTGGAAGAACAGAAGAGTGACTGACGCAACGTTTCCAGAGAGATCCTCGCCTGCATCACATCAGTGGATCACCTCATTTTGGCGAGTCGACCACGGTCATGCCCACCGCCAACCGTGCCTGAACGTCCTCCTGATGGTGTCGCCATGTCCTTGTGAAGAATGGCGCGGTTGTTTTGGCTGGGTAGCCTCTTCTTGGCCGCCGCGTTCGCCGCCTGCTTCATTGTCGCCCAGGAGGACGAGGGTGAGGACGGCGGGTTGGACAGACTACCCTTCTGCTCACCCAAGAGTAAGGGAGGTTTTGCCTCTTCCGGTAACGATGTTGACATCCTCATCGTCAGTACGCTGGACGGGAAGATCACGGCACTGAACCCACACGGCGATGACGGCGGGGTCCTCTGGAGTGTATCGACTGAGCCTGGAGACATGGTCTCGTCCACCATCAGCCAGATGGAGCTGACGAACAGTGCTCAGTGGGTGCGCCTGATCCCTTCCTTGGCCGGCGGCCTCTACAAGTTTGATGGCGAGACCGTGGAAGGGGTGCCGTTGAGTGCGGAGACGCTGCTCGAATCTTCGTTCAAGTTCGCCGACAATACCATAATCACTGGCGGCGTGGAGAAACGGATCTACGGCATCGAGAGGGACTCCGGCAGGGTACGCTATGAGTGCACCATGGACAGATGCACGAACTACGGAGATGACAACATGGACGACGTGATGGTAGTGCAGAGATTTACTCAGACTGTGCGCGCCGTCGAACTCAGGACTGGCCAGGAGAAGTGGAACTTTTCTGTGTCTCAGCACCACGTCGAGCTGACTCCCGGCGTGGAAGAGCTCTGCAAGCCACGGGGAGACGACGTGGACGAAGACAAGAGTGAGCTAAATGACTCGACTTCCGGAGTGACGTTCAAGGCTGTCGTCTCCGATGGAGTGATCTGCTCCGTAGATCGCACCAAGCCTGACGAGATCAAGTGGCGTCATCGCTTCGATACTCCCATAGTGCACGCCTGGCAGGTGGTGAACGGCAATAAGCTGATCAAGGTGGACCTCCTCAGTTCATCGGCGAGTCCTCAGCGCGGAGAGTCGATAGAGGACGCAGAATTCAATCTTCAGTCACCCATGCTGTACATTGGTACGTATAAGAAGCAGCTCTACATTCAGGAGAGTGCCAGGCTTGAGAAGTCAAGACTGAGTTTGGACAACGACAAGAGGAAGGAGCTGGATTTTCCGAGGGTCACCTGGCGTCCCTACCTGATCTCAAGCAAGTCTCGCACACCCGTGTACAACCACGGTTTGAAGGCTCCATCGCAGTTTCCCCTGCTCACGTTCGACGAGAAAGTCGCAGAGAACACGGCGCTCTCCGTCTTCTCTGGATCAGAGTACCCCTTTGACTCCGGGATGTACTTGTTCCCCGACGAACCAACTCTCGAATACGACCCAATTCTCGACTACAAAGACGATGGAGACCAGGAGGGAGTTAAAGTTGGCGAGGGCGTCAATACGATTGCGAGTGGCAGCGCCGTCAAGCCAACTCTGATGCCTGAAGAAGCTCCCGCTATCCAAGTTGTATTTGTCTCCATCTGGTACTGGTGGAAGGAAGTTATATTCATCTCTATCCTGACCGGCCTCCTCATGAACGTCCTGTTCACCAGGCGCATCGTTTTTGGGCTGAAGCAGAACTTCAGGAGACGTTTGGAAGCGCTGGCCAACAGGCGCCCGGTGAGTTCGCGTCACCTATTGTCTGATGCTGTGATAGCTATGACGACTTGTTTTTGATGCAGAGCGTCGTCGTCGTCGAGGTTCCTGTGCCAGTTCCTCAGAGGCAACAGTCTGGTGACCCGTCATCGCAGAGCAAAGCAGCGTTGACCCCAGGAACTGACTCCAGTGCCAGCCTCAATAAGGAATTCTCCTGGAGCCGTAGTGACAGCGGAGAGTTCGTTTCCCGCTTTGTTAGCGACTTCGAGGCCCTGCAGTGCCTCGGCAAGGGAGGCTTCGGTGTCGTCTTCGAGTGCAAGAATAATATTGACGACAATCGGTATGCTGTCAAGAGGATCAAGCTACCCTGCGTCGAGGAGGCCAAGAAGAAGGTCATGAGGGAAGTCAAGTGTCTCGCAAAACTCGATCACAAGTACATCGTGCGTTACTATAACGCGTGGCTGGAGAACCCACCACCAGGTAAAGCTTAGCATCCAATGATTGGATGCTAAAACTTAGCATCCAATCATGTCCTTCGTGATTTTGATGAACGTTAAGAGTGAAATGATTGATTTGCAGGTTGGCAAGAGAGCCAGGATCGTTGGTGGAAAGAAACCGAAACCACCCAGGCCGGGATTTCCACAGTCGGATCGTCAAGTAATCTTGAGGAGGCGGGAAACTTTTCCCTGGATACTAGTGATACATCTCCGAAAGAAGACCAGATGGAACCCTCGCTCAATTTGCCACTTTGTAGAAGAACCGACCAGTCAGTCAGTATCGTCTTTGAAAGTTCCTCCAAGAGTGTGGCGGGGCCGTCAGCGACGTCTTCCCCCTCAAGTGACGGGTCGTCACCTTCCTCCTCTACCTCTGCGTCCGCGAGCAAGTGCGATGACGCGTTGGCATGGGAGGAGGCGGAGAAGCGCAAGAAGATCCAGAGGGAAAAGCCCCTTTACTTGTACATTGTGATGCAGTTGTGCCAGAAGGAGAGTCTGAAGGACTACTTGCGTTCCGTCACGATCAACCGCACGAGACAACAGTCCCTACTCCTCTTTCACCAAATCTGTTTGGGCGTCGACTACGTGCACTCCCAAGGCCTCATCCACCGAGATCTGAAGCCAGGCAATATATTCTTCTCGACCGATGACGGCACTGTCAAAATCGGGGACTTTGGGCTCGTCACCGGCCAGTTGGACAGCGACAACCAAACTGACAACGCTGAGGAGCCCTCCCAAGAGCTGTGCGCTTCGGTTTTCTCGCCTTCCTCCACGCAACACACTGATCAAGTGGGCACCGAGTTGTACATGAGCCCGGAGCAACTGGGCCGACGATCCTACGACCGCAAAGTAGACGTGTACTCTCTTGGACTAGTGCTGTTCGAGCTGCTAGTCCCTTTCTCCACGCAGATGGAGAGGCTGAAAACCATGTCAGAGGTGAGGAAGCTGCAATTCCCAGACCACTTTCTCAAAGACGAGGCATTACCGCTGGTCCAATCCATGCTGTCCCACAACCCCGAGAGGCGTCCAGAAGTGGCCGACGTATTAGAGAAGACGAATGAGTTTATTGAGACGATACCTTCAACGATGACGTCAAACAGAAGGCGGACCTACACGTCGTCGTCGACCTCCGGCTTGAGCGAGGATGCGGCCGGAGCCCTCATTAACTAGGTCCCCATCAAACAGTGAACTTTGTTTTGTTCAAGGTATCATTCCTTCAGACCTAAAGACCACGGACGCGGCAACCGTTCCCACTGACACAGCGTTCCGAGCATACTGTATTCAACTAATCATATTCACGGAGTACCTGCACAAAACGTATTGCGGGACGCAGAACATAGCTTTAATATCTGTATCGATCGTGTTCTCATGCACGTCGGTTCGCTCGAGAGGCAGCACTAGCTTAAGTAGAAGTCATTCCCGGACGAGTGTGGAAAGTCAGGTGTCCTCGACGTATTAGGTAACCTCTACGCTCTTGGCACTTGCTCTGCAGCCAAAGAACCGTGTTCTTCGTGGGCTTCCGTGTCATTCGCGTGAACCACCTTTAGCTCCTTTGCATCAGAGATTTTAGTGGATGCTTCTGAAGTGATCCAAGGCAACAGAAAGTGTTAGCGATTTGCCTATCACAATCCTTGAACGATCTCTCATGACAGAAACCTCCTAGTATATGACAGAGAAGAAGAACAGGTTGAAAGAGACTGAGAAGAACTGAGAGCACTTCACAGTCATCAGAGGTAATCGAGAACAAAACCCGAGCATGTGATGAAGGTCCCATCCTTGAGGTAGCAGACGACCCTGCCGGTGAGTGGACGCGAAAGCAATGTCTGTGTCTGATTTTGTCTGTATATATAAAGTGCTGCTGTGATTTGGGAGTGGTTTTTTTTACCTCAATGTTCAACAATCCTTATATTTGCTTCCTCACTGCATCACTTGCACGTCGACATCTCGAAGGCGACATGGTTGACATGCAGCCTCCATCGAAGGGCACAGTTCGCCAAAGCAGCCCAGGTCGGCGAGGGCTACTATTTGGGCGGCAGTGGTTTGAGCGCTCAAAATGAGCAGTGACCAACTCATCCTCATGTGCTGGATGTTCTGCCTCCTTGAACAATCTCAGTCAAAACAATCATCATTACTGCTAGTTTTTGCGCCTTGGCAATGCCTTCAGTGGTGTTCAAGAAGTTGCAACTCTGTTGTTGTGCAAATAGCTTTTGCAAAAATGGAAGCACGGGCTCAGCCGTCAAGGACATCATGGTCCAGCTGCTGGAAGTACCCATTACTCGATCCAGATCTAGCGGCCTGGTGGATGCAGGTGTAAGGTTAAAAAAACCCATCCTCAAGGATCGCACTAAGGAGTGCATCAAGAACTACATTAAGCAGGAGAAACCTAAGACATTTTTCCATGTGTGATGGCCAAGGAGGAGGAACAAGAACACACTGTCTTTTCTCTCGTTAATACTGTTCATCAGTATATCATAACTTATTTACTTCTTATACAATAAGTACTACTTAGTGAGCGTAACTTGAGAGGAGGAACCTTCAACTTAAGTCTTGATTGAACGGTAGCGTTAAATGGAGACTTTACTGTGTCCACAGTGCGTAGTAGTCGGCGGTGCAAGTTGTCATAGAATCGGGTCGAGCCCGAGTCCGAAAATCTGGGGACGGAATGCTTTTCTATGGCCAATTTGGAGTTTCGGGCTGGGCCCGGGCCGTCTAGATGAGCCCGAGGCCGGACTGACATGGGCCAACATGTGCATAACACCTGAAAGGGTTCACACCTGCTGTCAAGTCAGACCGAGTCCTTGGGAAAAGAATACACAACGCAAGCACTCACTCACCCTACTGCTACTTTGCTCATTACATAGATACTCTCTATTTCTTATATGTAATATTGATTGTCATGAAACTGCAGGGTCAGCTCGAATCGACGTTTGCCGGCTCGACTCCATCACGTGGTGCTGGTGGCAGAATTGTCTCGTACGTGACGATGCACGCTCGATTGACGGCCAAGTCGTCTGCGACACTGGTATTGCAGCAGCGGAAGAACAGCTCGCGCGCTGCATACGTGTTGCTCACGGCGTCAAGTAGCGGCGTCAGCTAAATGTCCATGTAAACGTCAGGTGCGGCCGAAAATGCATCGCGTCCCAGTGCGCTACGTGCAAGCGGTCCTGCTCTTCGCAGCCTCCTTCGTGCACTACTTCGCCAGGATCAACATCAACATGACCATCATCACCATGACGGAGAACGCAGACATGATCTGCCCCGCGAGAGGAGCCACACTGAGGTATAAGCGCTGGCTCAGCTACCAGACGTAACAGTACAGTGAAAACCGCTTAAGAGGGGAGCGGATGCTAAGGGGACGCAATCGGTGTGTCCCCCCTCAAGCAGTTCCAACTGTTTATTTAAAGTATGCTGTGTAAGCTGTCCACTCTGCACACACCAGGACATGGACTGCCAGTACCTAACTTTCCCTATTGACTTATACCACCACAGCTCTGAGGCCGACACGTCTGGTCCAGGCGAAATCTTCTGCTGGACGGAAGTGCAGAAAAGTTTGGTCAAAGGTGCCTTTTTCTATGGATACGCTGTTCTCCAGGTGATAAGTTACGTCTTCTCCGTTGTGTCCCATCCACACGGGCTGACCGAGCTCATACACTTGGTCAGGTCCCAGGAGGTTGGCTGTCCGAGGTGTACGGCACGAAGCTCGTCCTGGCCGTGGCCACCGTGGCGAACGCGCTGCTGACGTTGATTTCCCCGGCGTTGTCTCGGTTCAGCGTGTGGGCACTCATTGGCGCCAGGGTGCTCATTGGGCTGGCGCAGGGAGTGCTGTTCCCCAGTATGAATCCCATGATCATGAGGTCAAGCAGCTGTCCAAGCAAGTGTTGAAGGGGGCCGTGATTTCCAGTTGCTCTAACGCAGGTGGGCTCCTCAACAGGAACAATCCAAATTCTACGCCTTCTCCACCATGGGCGGCACCTTTGGGACAATCTTCATCTACCCCATCTGCGGATTCATCCTCAAACGGTTCTCATGGGAGGTCGGCCAGCAAGAGCGGTGTTGTCGGCCGCCGAGTACAACTTTCCTGCTACTTTCAGACTGTGTTTTACGTGACCGGCGGGTTCTGCCTGACGTGGTGCATCGTGTGGCACTTCCTGGCCTCGGACGACCCCACGGAGAGCAGGATCATTTCGGTCGCAGAGCGCGGCTTCATCCTCAAAAACAGACCGTCCTTGGACCGGGGGTCTGACAAAGTCAACCTGAAGTTGTCCCTCCTGTGGAGCATCCTGGAATCTCCAGCCATCAAGGTACTTGAAGTATGTTCCAACAGAGCGAATGCATACCATGAGAGCTGATCAAGGCCCGATCAATGTTTGGTCTCACAGGCCTATTTGTAGGCCTCACCTACTTCTCTGCTGCTTACCTACTCACTGAGTATTCTTGATTCATTCCGAGATAATGATATTAAGTATTGATTGGTTCTGCCGCCGTGAACTTCTTCAAAACTAAACTTTCTCTAAACCTCCCATTTAGCGCCTCTACTGCAGTAGAGTAGAAACGTCAATTTTGCTGACAAGAAATACTCGTTTTTGGAGTTTTTCGATTTTTTCATAGTTTACCCCTCAAAGCGTAGCATTTCTCAGCGTATTCATACGATTGCTGCTGTAACGTTTTCTGATGCAATTTCATTGCACTAAATGCTTTCAACAGCAGTATCGTTTTTTAAAGTTTTTCATAGTTTAGCCACCAAATATGTCGGCCTATGCACATGCCAGACAAACAGTTTGGTCATCATTCATGACCCAAGTTGACACGCGTTGCCTGCGTGTTCCAGGCTCTCATGTTCTGCTCCTTCGCCAATGATTGGGGCCTCTACACGCTGCTCACGGAGGGACCAAACTTCATCAGCAGCGTCCTGCACAAGGACATAGTGTCAGTGAGTTATGCTGTGAACCCACGATAGCGATCTGTCTGACGTTGTTGACGTTGCAGTATGAGCAGTGCAGGACTTTCCTCTCCAGATTGGCGTCTTGAGCTCCTTGGCTTACCTGGGCCGCTTCTGCTGCGCCCAGCTGTCGGCGGCCGTGGCAGACTTTTTGCTCGACGGACAGATCATGACCAAGAGCTCGGTCAGAAAGGTCATGTTCGCGGTCGCGTACTTGTCGCCAGCTGCGGGGCTCTTGCTCATGGGGTGGATGACCAACAACTGGGTGGCGTGCATAGTAGTTATGACCGTAGGTAAGGGAGGAACATGGTCCATTTCACGCCAACGGGAACGTCACTACGTAGGTCACTCATTGATACTCACCAAGTCACTTCCTCTGTCTCCCTCAGGGTTTAGTCTCAATGGCTTCAACGTGGCTGCCTTTGTCAACATCCTAGATGTGGCGCCGGAATTCTCCGGTACCGTCATGGGTCTCGCCAACGGATTCAGCGCCACTGCCGGGTTCCTGGTTCCTTCCGTCACAGACGCTCTGATCCGCGGAGAGCCGTCCGACCCTGGACGTTGGAGAATCTTATTTCTGTTGGGCGCCATCCTCTACGTGGCCGGGGTGGTCACCTTCGCCATGTTCGGCCGCGTTGAACCAGAACCGTTCAACAAATTGGCGACCGAAGGAGATCAAGATGGAGAAAAACAGCAAGTCGAGGTTGACACTCTCGACCTCGACAGACAGCCTCTGATCTTAACGTAGCAACTTGTGATCAAGATGACGCTTTTCCGCTTCCTGTCTGTGATATTCATCAAGGAATGCCATACGAGTACTTTTGTGCTGCTGTACTTTATGCGCGTGGTAGCGTTGGTAACAATAGATATGACTGACCTGCAAGTACATATGACGTGGTATTACGGCTTTACATATAGGCGAGGTCGATACTTAGAGGAAAATCTTCTGGACTTAAAAGATGCTACCTAGGACAATCTATAGCAGCTACTCGAGTATCAATCCTGGCTCATTCATTACAAATGTCACTGCTTATCAACCTTGAGCCGCTTTCGTCTGTATTTTTTGACCGCCCTAAAGACGAAGACCAAGGCCATCACTGCCATGACGACATAGGTGCTGATGAGCACCCAAAAGGCCCAGTTGTAGATCTTCTTGTGACAGTAATTTGGACTTTCGGTGTCTTCAAACTCGGGCTTGTAATTTCTGCAAAAAAAAGGAACCAACAGCGTCATTCAAGAGTCAAGAAAAGGGTTCAACATTAGACTCACGTGAATACAAAGACGCTGAAAGCGATGATGAGACAAACGAGAAAGAAGTTGAGGAAGTAGGTGACGAAGTAGAGCACAAACAGTTGGTAGCCCTTCGCGCAAGCTGCCAAGCGCTTGGGGAAGCACGGCCAGAGGGTGATGTTGCGCAGGATCGTGAACAGAAACATGACGAGGCAGGTGGCGCCAATTACTGTGACACATAAACATGAGTGGTTGATGCATTAAACTGTTCATGTACAGTGAAGTTAGTGCATTTTGGGCAGGTACAGCAAGCATTGTTAAATGGCTGATCTAACAACAGTGGCTCCTCCGAGGTCATCCTAAACATCTGTTCGTAGCCAGGTGTGAATGAGTGCGAGTGAAGCACCTCCCTCCACGTCTATTGTTGTCCGACGATGACGACTTAACCTCAGCTAATATTTCTTACACCGGACGCGACTTCCCACAACGCAAAAACGGCTGTCCTCATCCAGTACATGACCGGTGTGAACAGGTACACGACGGGGACCGTCCAGTGCTCGCACACATACCTTGTCATAGCTCTGTTCAAGTGCAACAACTCACCCAGCATGAACTTTGGTATCGCGTCCTCGGCCGGACACTTGTCCTTGTTCCGGACGCCTATCTTGATCATGTTGACAGCGACCAGCTTGTTGACAATGGAGATGCCCAAGAGGACGAAGGCCTTGATGATCCTCTCCTTGGTGCAGAACGGCTCCTTCTCCTCCTCTTCCTTCTCCTCCTCGCCACCCTTCTTCTGCTCCTCAGTCACTGTCTGGCCGTTCTCTGGGTCAGAGTTGCCCATGGTGTCCAATCTGAGCGGAGTCCACTCTGTGGAGTCTCGGCCCTTACTGATCGCTGCAGCATTGCTTGAGGTATGGTAGTTGGAATTCGGTGTCGTCATCGTGGGGTCGCCGCATGTGTGTGTACGAGTGCGCGCGCGAGTGCCTGGCTGAGACCTTCCTCTTCTGCTTCTTCCTTCCCCACTTCGTGCTCAATGTGTGTGTACTTTCAGCACCTTTAGCAGGACGAGGAAATGCAAACAATGCTTCAATGGTTGCTCAAGTGGACTTTTCTCATTTCTGCCTTTCCTTATGCCGACTTCTGTTTGCCTTTGTAGGCATAGGTGAGCTCTGCCGACTTCAGCTTGGTGGACACGGGGGGGAAACCTGTTTTGTCAGCCGCTCCCCAGACGGGCTGAGGGAGTGTTGTGAGCATAAGTGGTGGGGTCGAGACAGGAAACTCTTGGCGACAAGAGAGCAATACTCTAATTCTGGGAAAAGTCAGGCCTGCACACCGATTTCGCACCAGCCAGTTCCTCCTGGCCGTCACTGATCACTCCTTGTGGACAGCCGGAAGTGGCGCACTTGTACTACGCACACACGTACACGCTGGCCGGACATAATTCAAGAATTGGGCAGTTTTTGCTTGCACAAGTGGCATCGAACTATACAAACAGTTTTCGTCAACTCCCCTTTACATATTCCAAGAATCAAGGATTTGCTGCGCCCACATTCGAGCAGTCGTATCACTTTGACGCCCAGACAGACAGGAAGGTGAATCACCGAGATTTGTCTATCATTGTCTTTTGTCTATCATTGCACAAGTGTCACGCGTAGTCTTACTGTGTCCGGTTGTCCTCGCAGTCAAGACATCTTCAGACATGTACAGAAAGTCGACTCAAAAGTCTCCAATTTGGCACGTCCGAGCGTTTTTCCGTCTGCACCCCGTAATAAAAGCAGCTGTTGCACTGACTGTCTGCAGTCGAGGGTCATATTCGACTTTATGTGGTTATAATACTGTGTTTATGTCATGTGGATACAGGCAAGAAACAGCGCTACTGAATGCAAACAAATTTCAAATGATGCGTTCTAACGGAGAAGATGGCATGATTGTGACCATAGCTAATATTCAGCCAGGACCCACATAACTTGAACACCTTCAGTAAGTGAGTTATATATGCAAACTGCAGCGTTTAGGACAGTGACAAGAAGACCGGCATTGGTTTGTTCCTCTGTTGCTCAGGCAACCTCCAATTCAGGTTCATTCACAAGACTTGAATCTTCACTCTTGATGGAAATCAGAGATTTGGACATTTGACTATCAAATGGGGAGAGGGGGGGGGGAGTCATATATCAACTTTCTTAGGGTTCCCACACTAGATGGGACGAGAATAAACTACACGATATTTTTGGATAGTTCAAGGCTCTCCTCATAATGCTTCTTAGCCTCGTGGTACCATAAGTGATCACCGGGGAAGTCACCCTCCTTATAACCATAATCCAAGAGAATTTCCTCGCCTGCATCAATGTCCCTGGTGGCCACCAGCCTGATGATGAGCCCGAACCTGGGATGCTCAAACTCAGTGTAAACAGCATTGATCTGGTCGCCGAAGCCACAATTGGCTTTGTGTCCAGATGTGGCTGAATAGAACTCGGCACCGTCAACTTCTGGGGGGATGCTGAGCATTCCTCCTTCCATAGTCTCCAAGCCAATTTGGAACTTGGTGCACAATCTCCGGGTCTCAGCAGAGAGAGACATGTTCCAGTGGCACTGCTGCTGGTGCAGCTGGTACTCCATAGCCGTGAACCGCCTTGCCGAGAACAAGGTCACAGTCTGCTTCTGCCGAATCGGTCTCCGGGCGAAAAGTCCGTCGCCACTGCCGGCAGCAACCTGAGAAGGCAGCACCTGGACATTTCTCCGGTCCAGCGGGTCTCGCAGAAGTGGACTCTCTCCAAACGAAGTGTTGGTGGGAGGGTCGTATCTGAAGATCTCCTCTGCGGTAGAATTCCAAGTTAGTCATCAAGAACTCCATTGAAGAGCACGCACAGTGTGAGCCTCACCTGAAAGTGGCTGGCCAAACGAAGCTACTGGAATGCCATCAGCGCCACAGCTCAAGTCCAACACCCGCACCTCACGGGCTGCAACCATCTTCCCATCTACAAACTCTCCCTTCAAGGCAGTTTCTCCGTCAGGATAGATGTACGCGATCGCCCGGCCGGTGATCTTGCCCTCCGCGTCCAGTTTTCCATGCAGGTATCCGCCTCCTATCAATCCCACCCAAAAGTATCCCTCCGGGCACCCATTTCGATACGCAGTCAGTAGGCCGATACCGGGCACGCCTATGCCATTCTCCTGGGGCCATTTTGACACGGACGTGTAGAGCGGCCTTAGACCGAGGACAACAGAGACGCTGTGCATCACCCCGGCCTTGACGCGAGTGTTGACGTAGCGACCATCCAGAGTTAGCATCAGCAGAGGTCCGTTGTAGGAGGAGCCTTCGAAGTAGCCCTCGAAGGAGATGGGCGTCCAGAACTTGTCCTGCTCTTCAGTGCGGTTGGTCAGGGCAATCTGAACATAGCCCCTTGGGACTTTGTCCATGTCAGGGGACTTGACTACCGCACCATATGTTACACCGTCTATGGTGATCACGTAATTGTCATCTTGCACCCTCTTCAAGTCATCAAAGATCTTCACAGGTGAAGAAATGCTCTCTCGATATGGACTCACACTCCAGAGTAAGTCTCTGTCCAAGCTGAAGAAGGTCTCGTTCAGTGCCCGCGCAATTCTCTCCATCGGAGTGAACTCTCCCTCGAAGATGCCATTGCACTTGAGCAACGTGTCGGTGGTGTTCACGAGGACGTCCTCTTTCAAGGAATACAGCAAATCTGACTCCTTGAGCTCAGAGTTGCCTTTCATGTCCAGTGGGCATTTGGCAGGAATCTCAAAGGACACCGGATCAAGTGCTGAGATATCGGTCATCACTCCACTCTTGTCCAAGAGCCTCCCGCGGAAGACGTCATTGTCTCCTCTGTAGAGGAAAGACTTCCTTGAGCCCTCTGCTAAGTAAGCGACTCGGTCATTGCCGGGAATGCGGAACCATTTCCCCCCCTTACTGCGCCCGTTGAACTCCCTGTCAAAGAATATCTTCCCTGAGGAGTCCTCAATGATCTTCGGCCCATGGATGTGGCTTTGCTTGGTGAGGCAGTGCAAGACGAGGCCGTCACTGTAGTCTGCGCGTACATAGCCAGAACTTCTTCCTCCGGAGAACGAGGCTGCAAGTCTGACAAGGTATTTGTGATAGATTTTTCTGGCTATGACGCAGACAATCTTGTTGCCCTGACTCTTCTCTGACCATTTGCGGAGGACTCCAACACCTTCCAGCAGATCTCCTTGGCCCTCATAAATGAACTTTTCAGTGTTCTCCTCGGAGCAGGAGGAGGTGATCCTGAAGAGCTCCAAGCTTGCATTCTCATCAAACTCCTGATTGATGGTATCACAGTCTTGAAGTGTTTGCTCATAATTTGTGTCCTTGTCTTTCCACCACTGACGAAACTGCCTCGCTCCTGATGAAGAGCAGCTGTCCTTTGCTGCGATCAGATGCGCACATGGTAGTGACAGCGCCAGGAAAGTTATATCCACCATGAGTCTCATCGCTGTCACCTGTGAAAACGACATTTTTTGCTGTGCAATCAACTTTCATGGGATGAAGTCTGGAAGGTTCCGTGACGTCCTTCGTCGCCCTTGCGTCCCGTCCAGTCCAAGATTCCCGGCTTCTTTTCTGCTTCGGAGAATGCAATTTGGCATTAGAGTTCAATTCTGGCAACTCTGCTCCCTCCCCCCCTCTTTCTGCTCTTGTGTCTCGTCGGTCTGCGGCCGGCAGAGGTGCACGTCGGTGTGAGGCGTGTGAGTGAAGCGGACGTCACGATCGACAAGGTTCGACTCCTTGGGGTCGGTCCAAATTTCAGTTCTCATAGAGAGATGCGATCACTCTCTTCTCTTGCACACTTCAATCAGCAGATCACGTCTCTCCGCCGTGCCTGAAATCCGTCGTTCGTTGCGTCATCAGCAACAGCTACTACTTGGAGCAGTCACGTAAGACCACCGGCATGAAGATTTGGGCAACAGAGCATGTGTTCGGCCACAGCTGGGACACTGTGGTTAAGGGGCAGTGGCAAAAATACCCTAACCCACACAACCCAGCTGTGTTGGGCACCGACGTGCTGGAGAGGCGGGTCGACCCTGACACGGGCATCCTTCACTCTGAGCGCATCATTCAATCAGATTGGGGCCTTGCGCCCTGGGTGCAGAAGCTCATCGGAGCAAACCGCACCTGCTATGCGCGTGAGGTGTCAACCGTCGATCCGACATCCAGAGTCATGGAGATGCGCTCTGTCAATCTCACGTTCTGCAACTTTGTCTCCATGCACGAGCACATGTCCTACCGGCCCCATCCCAAAGACCCGGAGAGGCGGACATTGCTTAAGCAGGAGACCGTGGTGAAAGTGCAAGGGGTGCCGCTCACCTCTTACATGGAATCAATCATCATGAACACAGTGTCTGCCAACGCGGCCAAAGGCCGCGCCGCCATTGATTGGATCGTGAATCGACTGGGTACAGAGACGAAAAATTTATCTGCCTCTCTCGACTTGCTGAGGACCGAGATCAGTGAGGTTGCCTCAAGTGTCGAGGACAAGATCGTCCGCGCCGCCAGGGCGTCCATAGACGAACTCCAAAGAGACCTTAGGAAAATACAACCGCCGATCCTGGTGGTGCTGAATGCGGAGTCCGCGGAAAACCTTGCCAACCCGACAGCTTCTAGGCACACAAGTCGGCGGGAGACAAGCTTGTGACGGAGGACAGCTGCCCATAGTTTGATAGTTTGATTTATCTATGACCTGCCAGAGAATGCTTTCATACCACAGCCGTGAAGTTCTGGAAATCTGTCTCAAGTATTGGAGACACTCTTGTTGAACCTCATGCTCATGGAAGATCTTCACAACTCAGCGGTCGCCATCATTCCTGTTCTCGCGGACACGTTGGAGTCCAGTCAAGGCACTGCCGTGCTAAAGAGGTTACTCCACAGTGTATTTCATTTGGGCCTTTGCTCCTCGTTGACTCTACTGTACCGTGTGTCAGTCAGGACGCCGCCCCTTTGATCACCGATCCAATGGTTGTTGGACATTGTTTATACCAACTGAACTGTACTTGGTGTAGAGGAAATACATTGGATATAGCTGGCAGCATTTGCCTTGATCCGTGCAGAGTTCCACTTGGTCCCGGAGAGTGTGTTTATAAGTGTGATAGGCTGACATCTTTGCACACCTTCCAAACCCTGCTTTTGTGTAGTCCTACAGGGTCCACCAGAACTAGCGTGTCGATTTCAAATGCTCGCAAGCTTTAGGTGCTGATCCGCCGGATAGCTTTCAAAACGAGAGTCACATCTAACCGATCGAATGGTGGATCAAGGTCACTGTCTCACATTGGAAGTGGGACATCTCGAACTCATTCCCCGTGGAAAGTGTCGACTTGAGAGAAGGAGAGATTCGTTCTCTAGTGTGTCGACACTTTAAGTAGTCTGATTCCTGACATGACATGAGGATCAAGACAACATTGTGCTCTGCTATCTGGACCAGTCGTGCTGGTACAGTTGATTTTTACAAATCCAACAGTCAAAAATAAAGTCAAGAGTCTTAAAGAAGTCTGGAGGAGGCAAAGAAAGACTTCCAAGGACTATGGTACTTGGAGGTAAAATCCTGCTCACCCGAAAGAGGACCAAAGCTTGGTCGAAGAAGGGTCCAGGATGAAGTGGACAATCTGTCTGTCAAATTCGTGCGCTGAAATTGTCCCCAGGAGGATGTTGAGAAGAAGTCTGGATCTATCACAAAAGCAGTTGGGTCATTTGGTAATTTCTGACTAGCCAGAGCTGGCAACCCTGGGGTGCCCGCAAAGACAAACAAAAGGATTGAAATTGACCGCGGCCTTTTCGTGATTTTTTTCTCTGCGACCTTAGGGCCTACGGCCTTTGGTTTGGTTGCTTGCCTTGGCACCAGGGGCTTCAGATCATGGTGGGCAAGGTGGACTTCAATCGTTGTTTAGTATTGTCTCATCTTGGATTGTTTCTTAGCGTCGGTGCCTTGCCCCGTCCGCCTTGGCCAAGAGGTCGGAGTCGCCGACGGTCGAGTCCGACGTGAGGGCGCGAAAGAGGAGCAGGCACAAGGTTAGCTACAAGGATGGAAGCGACAGTGATGACGACGGAGGGTCCTCTGTCAGGTCTCCCTTGTCTACTTTGGTGAGCAGCAACACGCGATTCACCTCCCTGAGCCCGATTGTAGCTGGTGGAGACAGTAACGATGCGGCCCACGTGAGTAACATCCTTAATCCATGCAATGCCCGTAAAGGAGTCGCCTGTCGTATCCCTCTAGGAACAACTGATTCGTCGACTCTTGAACAAGCCGTTTAAGATCCCCATCCCTAACTACAGTCCATCTTCGTACGGCCGCAGTCTCGGCGTTCGTCGCTCAGGCGGTCGCCAACCTCTGCACGACCCGGAGGCTCCTGGGGCGCTCGTGCTGTATTCGCCGCCTGTCCTTACGGAACACGAGCGACTGAAGACGGACCCTACGAAACAGCCGGTCGCCGTCGTGGTTGATCCGGCGTTGTCGGCCGTACTTCGCCCGCATCAGCGCGAAGGTGTCCGGTTCATGTATGAATGTGTGACCGGCGTGCGAATTCCGGACAACTATGGTTGTATCATGGCCGACGAGATGGGACTCGGCAAGACACTACAGTGTATCACGCTCATGTGGACCCTGCTCAGGCAAGGGCCCGACTGCACGCCTACTATCGACAAGGCCGTCATTGTAGCCCCCAGCAGCCTAGTCAAGGTGTGGTCCCATAAAGTTCAACTTTTCAGTATCGGCACATTGAGCGGACTGATTATTGCAGAATTGGTACAATGAAATATCCAAATGGCTGGGTCAGCGCCTGAACGCATTGGCCATTGATGGCAGCTCCAAGAACTCCATCAATTCAGAAATTCGCTCTTTTATGAACACATTCGGCAGGAGGCCAGTCAACCCAGTACTGATACTTTCTTATGAGACCTTTCGGCTGCATGCAAAAGTAAGTGATCCTCAAGACCACTATTGAAATGAGCTGCATCTTATAGTTACTCCCTCTGTGTAGGTTCTTCACTCGGGTGAGGTCGGACTCATCCTCTGCGATGAAGGTCACAGATTGAAGAACTCCGAGAACCAGACGTACCAAGCACTGATGGGTCTGAAAGCCAAGAGAAGGGTTTTGCTGTCCGGGACGCCCATCCAAAACGACCTGTTGGAGTACTTTTCTCTAGTCCATTTTGTAAACGAGGGGATCCTCGGCACTGCACAAGAGTTTCGGAGAAGGTGACACAGGTGCATTTGTCGTACTGGACTTCAAGAGGGTTACGGCTTTCCCAACAGGTACGAGACTCCAATTCTTCGCGGCCGCGACGCCGATGCCACAGACGATGCTCACAAACTGGGCGTGGAGAGGCTGGCACAGCTGGCCGAGGCTGTCAACCGGTGCATCATTCGAAGGACGCAGGCGCTGCTCTCAAAGTATCTACCTGTCAAATATGAACTGGTGGTTGTGTGCGCCCTGACGCAGCTTCAAAAGAACATTTACGAGAGCTTCATCAGCTCGGACACTATCAGGAGAAGCCTCAAAGGTGATCTCCATGTGGAATATTGGTATTTTGTTATACTATGGGATACCTTTTGGACAGGCCAAGACGGCGTCAAGATGAGTTCTTCATCTTTGGCCGCCATCACCTCACTCAAGAAGCTGGTGAACCACCCGGACCTCATTCTCGATCAGTGTCGCGAGCGCAAAGAGGGGTTCGAAAACGCCCTTGCCTTCTATCCCGAGGGTCACGATGGAGAAAAGGGCCGCCTCAAGCCAGGACTGTCCGGAAAACTCTCCGTACTTGACTGCCTCCTCGCCGCCGTGAAGGCGACGACCCAGGACAAGGTCGTGCTCGTCTCCAACTACACGCAAACGCTCGATCTTTTCGAAAGGCTCTGCAATCTGAGAAATTATGGGTGGGTACTTTCTCTGCAGCACTTTATGCATCATCGTTTTCACTCTAAGTAATACCTTCAGGTATGTTCGATTGGACGGTTCTATGAGTATAAAGCGACGTGCCAAAGTAGTGGAGCGTTTCAACGACCCAATCAGCCCAGAGTTCGTGTTCATGCTGTCGAGCAAAGCTGGAGGGTGCGGCCTCAACCTCATTGGGGCAAATCGACTTGTTATGTTTGATCCGGACTGGAACCCGGCAAACGACGAGCAGGCAATGGCAAGAGTGTGGAGAGACGGACAGAAGAAAGAATGCTTTGTGTACAGACTGCTTGCGGTACGAAATTTCCCCATCTTGCTTTTAAACTCTTGATAAACGTACAACTTCTTATAGGTTGGCACCATCGAGGAGAAGATTTTTCAGCGCCAGGCTCACAAGAAGGCACTCAGCTCCTGCGTGGTCGACAGAGAAGAAGACGTGGAGAAACACTTCTCCATGTCCGATCTGAGAGATCTGTTCAAGCTGGAGAAGAACTCCGCGAGTGACACCCACGACAAGTGAGTGTTAATAACGTATGCCTTGGCATCGACTCTTACAGACGTTCTCACAGGTTCAAGTGTCGCCGCTGTGTGCTTGGCGTAGAGTCGCGACCTCCCCCACCAGATTCTGACTGCAACTCGGACCTCTCTGCCTGGCACCACACGACCACTACCAAGGGACTACCTGACGCAGCTCTCAAGAAGGCTTGGGAGGCGGGAATCACTTTCGCCTTTCACCACAAGTCGCACGAACAAATTAAAGTAGCCTAAGAGCAGCAAGATTACAAATTATATAATGTGTAACTACCGTTCAGCTTCAAATCCAAGTCGTCGTGAGTAGAGCTGGAAATGTCTTTCTCTTTCTATTCTTTGATTCTGAATGTATGCACTGTACGTATATTCGAGACAGACAATACACACGTCTCTCGTGACGTTGAAACTGCCCAGGCAGCTCGGAGTGCTGAAAGCAATGGCATTCTGTTCAGCTCCTAACGTGACGGTTACTTCCACATCGTCACATGACGACGCAACTACCCTTAGCACGTTCCTTCAAATTGTAAACCAAGCTTCCTTCGCCGCCTCCCTGACGTAGCTCTTCCTGCTTCTCCCTGTATCTCTTGAGATGCGATTCCTCCTGGGCGTCGGTCAAGTGGTCCGAGAGCAGCTTGTTCCAGTCACTGGGAGGTGTCTCGCGGCGCTCCCAGACGTCGTTGGCCAAGTGCCCGCGCATGCGGTCGGCGATGCGTTCTTTCTCCCGGCCGACGATTCGCTCCACTGCCGCGGGGTCGGCGGACGTCTTCCATGAGAGGCAGTCTTCGTAATTGAGCTTCCAGTTCTCGCAGGAATCAACCTTGCCGTGGACGTAATATTGGTGGAGGCGACCGCGCCACTGGCGACAATTCTTCAGCTCGGCGTAGTAGGCATCGCACTTTCGGACCATCCAGTAGTTTGGCAACTTCTCCAGCTCGCTGAAGTGATCCGCGTTCATCGACTTAGTCGCCCAGTCCTCCAGATTGCGGTCCCGACCCATCGTGTAGGTTACAGCGCCGCCTCACACTGTAAAGGCAGAAAAAATTGCACTCTCTGCATAACATTGGAATGTACTACAACGAGCACGCGTTCTGGGAGCATGTGTATGTTCAAAGGAGACGGTTGTACTCCATGTAGAAGTTCGAGCTCTTGATGCTGTCCCATGTTTTTTGCGCAAACTGCAGCCACATGCGTTCAGTCTGCCTCGATTTCGTTGTCAGGGGCCTGCGATTGACCGACAGCACAGCCTTACGAAGCTTCGAGGTCGCCTCTTGGAACGTCGTTGAAGGACCAAACCAGCCCTGTTTGTGCTTCGTTTCAGGCTCGAAGTCTGGTACGACCGCAAGATTGATGTCAGCAAAGTCTGGATTTAGACTCTTCAGGTGAGGCATTTTGAGATTGATGCCTAGACCACCACGGACCCTCAACTGAGACTGTCTAAATGCCAATCCGTAGAACTCCGCTGCAGCAGTCAATCGACCCCCGGATAAGTCTTCCAGCTCCGCCCTGTTGCCAACGATCACCAAGTCCGGAAAATACTCTGTCACTGACGAGACGTTGTTCTCGTCCACGTAGGCGGGAGACGAAGGACGCAGCATTTCAGCCGCCAGCAAGAACTTTGCGGACGCACTGTCCACTAAGAGGTCTTGAGCAAAAATCACCACATGGCAGACGGACAGCAAGAATCCGGCCATCTGGAGAGCATGCGTCTCCATGGCGGCTTCCGACGGAGAGAACAGCTGCTTAGATTTGTCAGACGACCCTCCCGATAAGGCTCTCGCCAGTGCAGAAGCCGATCCTGGAGCTCCCGCCGATTGGCAGTCCAGGAGAATAATCCGCGGCCCCTCGGACGCAGGCGTCACCCAGGCTGCCGCTCCCGACCATGACACTGGAGAGCACGATTCTGCCGCCATCTGGCGTTCGAGGCTCTGGACGCGAAATACGCTGTCACCGGCAATAGCATTGAGCAGGGTCGACTTTCCCGCCCCCTGTGCGCCCAGTGCTCCCACCACGATGAAGTCCGCGTTGTCGCCGGAAAGGAATCCCGTAAAAGAATCGACCGCAAGACCCGACTGGGGGTCGTCCAGCAGGCGACAGGGCCGTTCCTGCTTCGGTGGATCATGAGATTGGCTTTGTGGCTGCTGCGCCGGCTGCTGCGCCTGCTGCTGCTCCTGTTCCGGCGCTTTGGAAGCTATCACCACCTTTTCCGTCTTGGACTGCTGAGGCTCATCCTCTGTCTTACTCTGCATGGACTGCTGCAGGGTGGGGAATTCAGCGTTTCGATCGGGCTTAGCCAAGATGACGGTGGGCTTCACGTTCTTGCCTCCGTTTGCGGAACCTTCGACGTCATCTTTGTGTCGGTTCCGTTTTCCCTTTAATCCACCTCCTCCGCCCGGTCCTCGTCGTCGGTCTCGGCCGCCGCCGCCGCCGCCTCCGACTCCACCGCCACCACTGGCACCACCGCTGGAACCACCGCGATCAGACATGGTGACCCTGATGGTGGCACGTCAGAAAGAGAGCAAGTCCAAAAAGACCCAGGGCTCACGGAGATCGACAGAAGCCAGCAGTAGCAACCTTGATGTTTATAGTCCTCGTGTTAGTAAATAGTTAGTAAATAACCAGCTGACATCGCAGACAGCTGACACAGATCGTGGAGCTCTAAAAACATAGATGAAGCTTGGCGAAGCTACTTACTCTATGTCGCTACTCTCAGAGCCCCCAGGCGGAAAAGATGCACTTGTCCATTCCAGTACCGTCATACACCAAATAGAGTTTGCTATTTAGGAATGTTTCTCTCGAATAAAGGAATGTGGAAGGCTTGCCTTGCTTTCTCAGGCATTTTTGGCCAGCTTCATCCACTGCTGAACAATTTCTACTCAGTTGTCTCTCGTTTGCAAGGTGACCTTAGTGCCGCATCGTTGCAAAAAAATTCACCAAATGCTTTAGACAGACTTTAGACAACTTACGTTGTCTTAACTTTAAACTCTGTTCTCCATAGAAGTTAAACATGTCTGCCAAGGGTTTGCTAAAATTGGCATATTTCTCCTCCGAACTAAAAGGAAAGCTTGAGTGGTTGGTCAAATATACGGCTGGATTCACAGAGTCGGGAAGTGACTTTGGGTGGCTCCGGATTTTTAAGGATTTCTCGCAATACATTCGAAAAAGAATCTGGATCCAATGGAAAGTTTGTCTGATCTGAATGAACCCAAACACTGAAGATGTCAAGGTACAGTAAGTCAAAATCAAAGGATATTTCTGAAAATATTTACCAGAATAAGACTTATTTTAAAGAACATTAGACTACACAAAGAGGAGTTCATGCGCATATTTGCGACCTTCTGCAACAATAAGACCCTAGCATTGTGTTCAGACATCTATGATTTTAACCGTCAGCTGCTCTCCATCCAGACCAGTCAGTGGTACCGGGGTCGATCGCAGCGCTCCCAGGGGTCAGAGGGATAACGCGGAGTTCCCCAGCTAGACAGACCTCTCAACTTCGAGGACCCGCGACGTCGCCCAGGATGGCGCTGCACGAACGCGCGATGGCTCTTTGGAAAGCTCTTACAATGCTGTACATCAGATATTACTAGCATTTTGCACCAATTTGCACAGTTTCAGCACCAATTGAGCTGTAGCTTATGTTCTGAGAGGACTTTTCCGCCCTGTCTGACTGGGGGAACTCCGCGTTATCCCTCTGACCGCTGGGAGCGCTGCGATCGACCCCGGTACCACTGGCTGGTCTGGACCGGCCCTTCTAGGTAGTAGTTAGTCTGTGACTGCACTGGCAGGGGAAATATTTACGAAATAATCACCAGCTCCCCGGAACAGTTAAGTTAATCCCGGTTTAAACCAGGTACACCGGCTCGGGGTCGAAACCAAAATTCGATATATAATAAGTCGGTGGTTCCACTCGAAGTTCGTTTCAGCGCTGGATTAAAATGGATCCCTCAGATTCATCCAACCTGAGCAGTTCCACGACGTCCTCGTCGGACGTGGCTCCCAGGATGCGTGCGCAGTTTGAGAATCTCTCGACCGTGCTGGCTGAGACCAGCGAAAACCTGCTCAGCTTCGAATTCATGCTGCAGCAGTACAGACAGCTTGCAAAGATCAGGCCCCTGGTGGCCAAGGACGTCGGCGACGACGTCAGTCGCAAGAAGAATGAAGACCAAGGTAGCCTGGAGAAGCTGCTGACAGAGTTGAAGGATGCGGTGGGTAAGGTGGCCAGTCTGGAGGCGCACCTCACCCAGGAGGAGATGCAAAAACCCGCGGTCGTCCAGACGATGTCAGCAGAACTGTCAGCGGCCCAGTTGCGTGTGTCTACCCTTGAGAACGAGTGTCAGAGCAAGTCCGAATTGTGCGAGCAGCTGGCGCAGTCGGCACATAGGTCACGTGCCGCTCTTGAGGAGGAGCGCCAACAACGCCAGGTTGTGGAAGAGAGATTGGAGAGAGAGCAACGAGCGGCTAGGAAGGTGGGCGAAGACATCGCACGCTACGTGCAGCACATGCGGTCTCTGGAGGCTGAGGTGGAGCAGCTGAAGAAGGAAAACAAGAAAAGGACCAGGAAGAAGGCTAACGTTGACATGGACGGCGACACCCTAACGGCAACTGTCCTTGAGAACGACTGTAGAGAAGAGGTTGTGCCTAAGGTGCTTCTTGATGCGGAGAAAGCGAGGACACAGGAGTTGGAATCCAAATTGGCCACTTGTGAGGAGCAGATCCGCGACTACGAGCGGCAGTTGGGAGAACTCAAGGGCGGATTAGAGGGACTACAGGAGGATCTCGAGTCTAAGTGCAGGCTGTTGTCGCCGCCTCCATCGTCACATGGGGAGAACATCGTCGCCATGGATGAGAACAAGGAGCAAACGATGAAGAAGTTAAGTGCCAAGACTCGCTCACTCTTGAATAAATACCGACGACAGAAAAGTCTCGTGCGTGACCAGAGCAGTCGCATGGCTCATGCCAAAGAAGGACTTCGCAGCATCATTCAAGCTTACAACCGGTCTGAGGAGAACTACTTGTGCATTCTCAGCCACCTGGGCGCCGAAATTGAGGTGTGCGCTCGCCTTATGGCAGCGTACCTTGGTGTGAAGCTCTTCGGCGACATTGGTGCAAGTATCCAGCTGACGGGGAAACCTCTCTCTGAGTGGTTCAGCCAAGTGCAAGTACTCTCAACGTGGCTGAAGCGCCAGCTGGTGGCGTTCGGCAAGAGAGCCTGGACAAAGCACGAGGTAGCCACAACAAGGTCGACTGCCAAGTCCTGGATGGAGAACGAAATCAGTGCTGCAGAAGATAAGACTTTGGCCGATAGCTCCTCCATCATGGATATGGTTCATTTGCAGGATCACCTGAGGAAGACGACGATACAAGGGTGGGAGGCACTGGAACAAGAGTTAGGATAACCACAAACTACTCCTAACCTTTCTTGAATGCAGTATAGGGTGAGTCAAAACGGACTTGACGAAAGCAGAGGCCAATCTCTGCTTTCACTCATGCTATTTCATTGGTCTGCTGTTCAATGAAGGAGGATTGAGATCTCGGAGCTCCACTTGGAACCAACCAAGAATGAAGAGGTCAACCACCTGATAACACACTAGACCTTCTCGCACCTTCGTAGTTCCAGACGGAGCTGGAAATGATTCAATGGAAATCAAAGACCTCCCCTATGTAAAGACCACCCTTGGACAGGGACAGCATGAGCCTCCACTCACGTGGGGAGGTCACTCCGGACTCACCCTGTACGTCAGAGCTGTGTTGCTTCCAGAAAATCTCGTCAGCTGTAGGCCAATGTTAGCATGTTCTTAAGTTGAGCTGAAAGATGTATCCATTCTGCATAATTCATTGTACTTGTATCGTACTTTTATGTAGGAACGCACAAGGAATGTTTTTTTGTTCTTGATGCATGCCGAGCACATTCGGTCTCAGACGATCTTGGGTAGGAGAGGATTTCAGAGATCACGAGCTGCTCTTGCTCGAACTATGGCTTCTTTTGTTACTCATTTCTTGTTGGTGTTGATCCGGGTGGTCGATCCAAACGTTGCTCTTATAGCTGATCCGCCCAAAGTCACGAATTGATTGCAGCAATGTATTTTAAACACAAGTATGAACTGAATGCGCCCTCAACTCATTTGCCTCTATCCTCGATCCAGTGCGGACTCCGCCTCCTGCCTCTTGAGCATGGCGTCCTGCAACAGCTTCTGTGCGTCCTGGAACCACTTGCTGTCCATCTTGGGCTTCGGGGGGTACGTCTTCGTCACGAAGTCCTTACCGATCAGCTCTCTCCTGCAAACAATGATCGTGACGACGAAATAAGCATCTCCAAACCAAATTGTACCTTATAGCTTTGTCCGTCCTTGAATTAAGAGCTCTGGTATATGGACCGAAATCTGAGAAGAGCTTCTTTCGCCTCTCTAACCTCTTCCTCTTGAGGACGTCCAAACCGGCGATGGGATCGAGAGGCTGGAATTTCTCCTCATCTAAAAATGCAATTCCGTTTTAAGTACCTCAAAACGCCAGCTTAATCTTTTTTCACCTTCAGCCTCCTCATTGGCTTTCTCAATGACTTTTCTGTAAGTGTCTTCACCCAACAAGTCTTTCGAGATACCAACGTTCTTTAAGAGTGAGAGCAGTGACCACTGCTTCTTTAGGGCGCCCTTCGTGGCAGGCTTTTCCTCAGGCTTCACCATCAGCTGGCTCCAGTCGACCTGCAAGATTTAAGTACTTGAAGCTATAGACGTCAGGGATAAACGTTGTACAGCACTTTTCGCTAACCTCTAGCGCATCGACCATTTTCTTCTCCATGCTCATCCTTCCCTCGTCCTCGTCCGACACATCCAAGTCTTCATCAGAGATTCCTTCTAAGAGATCGCCCTTTTCTCCTTCTTTCTCCCCAACCTTATTCTCTGCCGAGTCCTGGTTGGATGACCTTCTGGACTGAGGTCGACTCACAGTCTCACCTTCTTCCGGTTCAGCACCAGCGCTATCCGCACCTCCAGCGACGGCAGGAGCTGTAGTTGTGGAAGCTGCGGTTGCTGTTGGCTCTTTGAGCTCTTCATCAGATTCAATGTCTGAAAACTGATCCCCGGCGATTGGCTGTTCTTCACCTTCATCGTCGTCTTCTTCGCCCTCTTCTTTGGCTTCTCCATTTTCTTTTTTTTCACCTTTATTCGCGTCTACCTCGTCTAGTTTTGTTCGCTTATGAGGCAAGTTTTGCTGGCCTACAGCCTCGGAGGTCGTCTGCTGTTGCTCGTCCGTCACTTCACCCTCTTCCTTGGCAGTTTTCGAGGTCATTTCTTTTTCTCTGTCAGTCACGTTTCCTTCATCTTTGGATATCTCGTCGTCACCTTTGGCAACGAGAGGGCCTTGTTGCTGTTTCTCTCGCGGTAGACGTTCTGGCAGTTGCTGATCGACTCTCCTAGGACTGCGCTCTCGACTGCTTCTCCGATCACCTCCAGACATCGACGGCGGCGGCGGACCTCCCCTCTGCAGTGCCTCCGGCGGCAACAATCGTTCGCCGGACCTCGAACGTCGTCGAGGCGGGAGTTGCGGTGAATAACCTCCAAGACCGCCGATTCGAAACTGCGGAGGCGTCCGGCGGCCCCCGCCTAAGCCTCCACGCCACTCGAACTGATCGCGCTGCTCGATGCGAACCGAGTTAGAGCCGGTGAGGTGGGCACCACGGCCGAAACCGCGACCACTGCGTTCACTGCCACTGCGCTCACGACGATAATGTTGTCCACTGGACCCCCAATCCGGGGGATAATCAGAGCCTCCTGTACCCCAGTCAACAGCACCGTCCTTGCTGCGAGGCCCTGTTCGTTCGTACCGGCCACTATGAGATCCTCTTCTGTCGAAGTCGTCACCACCCCAAGACTCTCTTCCACGACCTGATGACTGTCCCTGTTCTCTGTGAGATCCATGCGGGTCGTCGAAGCGAGCCTGCTGTCGATCCGAGGGGCCTCCGTCTCGACGCAGGTCAGAACTGCGACCAAATTCATAGTCCCTTCCGCGATCTTCATAGCCTCTCTCGCGATCTCTGACCGTCATTTGCGATGACAGCATCGAAGAGGACTTCTCCCCGCTGCCATCCCTGTGCTCTTGAGGTGGCAGCAACGTCCTCGACGATTGTCCTCCAAACGAATCACCTCGCTCCGCACTCCGTCGATCGAGTCCCCGCTCGAGACTGGTTCTAGCGCTAATTCTGTCCTGTCTTTCAAGGCTTCCGCGATCTCCGCCTCTGTCCAGTCTTTCGCGACTTCCACCCCTGTCTCGTTCCTGTCTATCTAGACTTCCGCGACCTCCTCTCTCCTGTCGATCGAGACTCTTGTGTCTTCGATCAGCACTCCCGCCTCGACGGTCTCGCGAATGGCCACGGCTGCTCTGCAGCTGAGAACGATCTTCACGGCGCTCCCTATGGTAAGAGGTACCATATGAATAATGCACCACAACTTCGTATGCGATCGTCCGATTGAAGCCAAATGTACCTATACCTGCTGTCTTCTCTCCTCTTTGGATGCGGCGGCTCGCCAGATGTAGGCCTACCGCCCGACATCCTCTCTTTGTCTCGGCCAGACCTGGAGGTCTCTTCACGCCTGGATCGATCTTCGCCGCCACCCCTCTTGCCGCTGCCGACTTCATTGTCGCGGCTGCGGCCCCTCTCGCGGCCTCGACCAGACTCATGGCGCCGACTGCGGTTGTCTGCGAAGGTGTCACCAAGTCGAACTGCAGCAAAAACAAAGTAGGAAGGTCAATGTGTTCCACATAAAGGTGCCTGGAAAATGGTCCGATGGAGCATTTTCGTCCACCTGAACACACTAGTTGTCCACGACGCACCTTTTCTGGTGTTCGGAGTGTGGCTCCTCCTCGAGGAGGATTCGGTTCCCTTCCTATGACCATGAGGACTTCGAGATCGTTGCCTCTTGCCCGGAGAAACATTGCGCCGGTCTCCGGACTCGGAACGCTTGCCGCTGCTCTCGTGAGATTTACCTGAAAGCATTGAGATATTCATGCATAAGAGAATCACGTCACCAACTGCTGGAAACGAAAGCAAACTGAACACTCTGGATGAAGACCGCGCCCGGGACAAGACTCTCAGACAAAACACTTTCACACGTGAAAGCCAAAATTCTAGTTGTACTTGCTGCTTTTGAGGATTTTGCTTTGGATGGTGGTTGAGAAAGGCTGCCTGAACCTTTTCTTCTGGAACCACTGGAGGAAGACTTTTTGTGACTTCGCCACTCTGGTCAAGGAGGACAGGAAAGAAAGATACATCATTGGGTAATGTTCAGTCAGGCGTGCTCGACAGACTGCGCTTGAACGTCATTGACTTGAGAGGATTTCTTCACGTATTTGTACCTGCTGCTGTTGCTATGGAGGTGACTGGCGCACAGTAGAAGCCGAACTTATCCCTCTCCTGCTTCATCGGCTGAGCACTGACGGCCATGGAGGAGGAGGACGAGGAGAGCTTCTGCGCAGGGGTTTTGACTGCAACAGATGAGGGGTAATCAAAGACGTTGTTCGTCATACCTGACATGCACACACGAACTTTGCCTGTCCGGACTGTTGGACTTTGCGCCTCCCCTGCTACTCCTCCTTTGTTCCTTCTTCCTCTTCTTCCTGTTACCCGCTTCTCTGCCCTTGCTGGACTGGCGCGACTTTTCCACTAGTGGACGCTTTCTGATGGATGAGACCTTTTCCCTCGTCTTGTCACGAGATGCCTTCCGTCGGTCGCCTGAGCTTCGCCGGGAGACTTGAGTCGAGGTCTTGGGCCGTCTCTTACCTGTGTCAGAAGGTTTGGATCCCTTGGAAGATATTTTTCTGCTCGGCTCTGCAACACAACGTAAGGAAAGTGGTGATACTGCATGCCCCATGCATCTACTTGCAGCAGTGTCACCTCTCCTGGCATGTTCGGCTTCCACAGTTGCCTCGTCTTCCTCCTCCTCATCGTTGCTGGAGTCGGATGAGTCGGAATCGGAATCTGAGGAAGACAGCGAGGAACTCGACGACGAGGAACTGGACTTTCTCTGTCGTTGTTGCAGTTGCTTTGGGTGGACGCGACCGGCGGTGGAGGCAGAGGCGGAAGGGGCCTTGCTTCCGCCTTCCTGTTGCATCTGCTTAGCTAGCTCTCTCTGCAACAGCTGCCGCTTCTTCTCCAGCATGAGCTCGTCGTCGTAGTCCAAGTTCTTCTCATCCCAGTTCTCCCAGTCGGGATCGATGGCCGGGCTGTTGGCGGAGGCCTTAGTTCGGGACGACGACGAGGATGAGACACCTGGAGCAACCCTCTTCTTCTTCCGATCGCCGCCACTTCTCTTGGATGAGGACGCTGATGGTGGCGGCGGGGGGGGAGGATGGTTGGACCGGGATGAAGAGGAGGACGAGGACCCCTTGTTCCCGAAACTCTTCCCCGATGACTGCTGTTGCTGTCCTCCAGCTCCTCCCCCTTTGGTACCGAGACGAGAGAAGACGCTCGCGCGCTTGGTCCCTCCGGATGAGGATGACGAACCGGGATTTCCACTACTGCTTCTCTGGTGGTGATGTCCACCTCCTCCCCCATGATGGTCTCTGCCATGATGATCGCCGCCGCCTTTGTCGACAGTGATCTTGCGCTTCGAAGACGACATGGCCGTCTTGAGCCCGGCGACGTCTGTTTTGTCGGGTTCGAGTTGGTCGCCCGTCAGCTGTCGTCTTGTCCATCGCCGCCGTCCTCTCCGTCGGCACCATCGGCGGCCTCCACGCCGAGCCAGCCAACAGCGAGGAGCTGCCGAAACTGTCTGAAGCAGTGAGCACAAACTAGTGTGGCCCATCCAGGCAGAGCAGGCGTGCAAGGCGATGACGACAGCGCCATCTGAAGTGTGGAGGGTAACCATAACTCATTGTAGCCGCTCAAAGTCTTAGATACCAACCACAAAAGCTGTGTTGATCCTCTGATTGATCCTAATCGTCCCAGCACATTGCCAGCTCCTGTCTGGAGGCGCTTGAACGAGATAGGCAAATGTGAACAAAGTCCTATAACTTGATGCGTTAGGTTGAGGTTGCTCAGCTTCCCCATCTTTCCGAGGACTATTTATATGATCGCCGACTCCCAGGTCCGAGTTCTGGACGACGATGACGGGTGACTAAGAAGAGGATCTGCAGTGAGGATGCAAGCGCACTGTTGTCATGTGGATCATAATTGCATCCGGCCTTCAATGCCACATGTGGATCATGGGCAGTCAATAGCAATTCCTATGCTTTGGAAGCTGTGACCTTTTAAAGGCCATTTCTCGTTATTCTTAGGATATAGACAAGTCTTGGTGGAAGAAGCGGAGATTCTGGGTTAAAGCTAGCGAGGAAAAGTTCCTAACCTAACCTCCTGTTGACTTCATCGTCCCCGCTTAAACCTGTTAGCTTGGACATCGGGCACTGATCGAGCTTATAGCACTGATACAGGCTCACTGAATGTGATCATACAGACTAAACAACGTTTTCTGATCGCTTTCTGCGTGCAATTTTGTTGCCAGACTCATTTGAGCCCATTCTGGCCAAATTGCATGAAGAAGTAATGTCTTTGCTGTGCTCTTCTACACGTTGGCCATGTAGTCATGTGGTCCTGGACGACGTAGAAACGTTGAGGGAACCTAAAAAGCCGTTCACGACGCATTCTCTATTTGGCATTAGGTAACAAACCTAAAGTGCACTTAGACAAGATGTACTCAGATCTGAAGTAGTGCAGGATGATGTTCAAGGGAAATGTAACCGCCGCATTCGTTGGAGTCGCTCATGAAGGATGAGTGCAGCCGCCGTTTGAAGCTCGACACGCCAGAGAAGCTCTGCGGAATGAGTGCCAAAAGCGAGCACAAGTGGAGGGAGGAGGTGGGTGGCAACAAGTCGGCAATGACGTCCCGGTGTGTCCAGCTGCCGCTTGGGCTAGCTCATTCCAAGCAGTAACTCGGGAACTGCGTGTAACGCGCATCATCTGTCCAGTCGGATAAATGATACGCGTTGATAAGCAAGACCTGGGATGAAGACTGAAGAAGACCATGAACACTATGATGAGACTGGTGAAGGACTGCTGAAGCCTCGTGGTTCAGTCGAGCTCTCTGTTGTCACTGTACAACAACGATGGGCTGGACACTGTACTGAGGGGTTTCGATAAGCCATCGACGCTGGTCTGAAGGAAGAAAAAATCCATGGAGCCTTGGCAGTTGACAGCGTCCTTGCCTGGAAAGTGGAGGAGACACAGCTTGGCTTTGGTGAACGCAAAGGCTGTGCCAGCTGGGACAAAACCCGAGTCTGTCGTCAGTGCAGAAGCCACCTCGATTAGATCCAATGTGGTGGTCTCAGCAGACAAAAAACGCTTGCTTCAGGCACTCGTTTGTCGTCATGAACTCCCTAGGGTCGATTTGCTTTGCATCTGGATATGGTGGCCGAAAAGACTTATAGCATTAACATCAGGCTTGCGATCTAGTCCAGAGATTGAACGTGACTGCGATGATGCGTCAGACTACTTGACAGTAAGCGTCTGTTCTCTTTATGTAGTACTGAGGTGCTATCAGATCAATTCATCGTTCTTGCAAACATGTTCCTCAGAAACATCTTTATCACGTGGGATGAGCTTGATGAGTTGTCTTCATCGAACTTCATGACATCGCTCATGATGGACACGGCTTCCTGTACTTGGCTTGTAGCCAGACGCGATACATCTTCAGGTTTTTTCCCCTGTTGACCTGCAACCTGGTGTCGACTTTGTTCTCCAGCTCTTCCAGGCCTGCCTGCTGCACGAACAGATCTTGCACGAAGTTGCTCGTGAAGAAGAAGCACCTGGTGCCGTCGCCGCGGGCGTAAAAGTCTCTGCCAATGCAGCGGTTGCTCTTGAATCGGAGCTGTGCTAGGTCGTAGCGGCCATAGTCACGAAAGAAGAGGATGCCGCCAGGCCGAAGTCTTTGCGCCACTGCGCGAGCTGCCACGGCCATCTTGGCCGGCTCCATCGCAGACAACGCGAACACCAGCAGCGCCACGTCTAGACTGTCTGCTGTGAGGTCCGGAGGCGCCGACGACGACCACGACGCGATGTCTGTCACATCGCAGACGAAAGGAGAGCAGCGCTGTGCGTCAAAATCCTCGTGCTGCTGCAGCAGAGCGACGGCCTTAGACGAAAAATCGCAGCAGAAGACACGGAGCTCCGGATTGGGCACCGCCTGCAGGATGGGGAACACGGTGTTTCCTACGCCGCAGCCCACTTCGAGCACCGTCCGACGACCCTCGTGCAGCGATTCAAGCTCGGGCAGTTCGGTGAAGAGCCAGTTGCGGTCTTTGAAGAACCTATTTGCATGAATGCCATAGAACTTGTCCCAGTTGACTCCAGCTTCCTCCTCCAGTTGTCGCCGCCTCTCCTCGGACAGCGGGGCGGCGCTGTTCTCCTCCACCATGGACTTGGCAGTCTGAGCAAAAAAAAAAAGATATCTTATTGGAACTTTCCCTTGGCGAACCCCTCAATCATGACAAGGCGACACACATACTTGAAGCTGCTCGTCCGACCACTCCACGTTGTCCCATGCATTATGCTTAAAGACTTCATCCTCATCAGTAAGAAATCGTCCACCGAATCGCGGCCGCTTGTCCTCAGACTAGGGGGGGATGTACCAGTAGCATCACAGAGAATTGGTATCCACGGTCTCCTTACCATTGTGGTCAGTAGGGCGATGAGGAACTCGCTGACGCAGCTGATGAATCAAAGAAGGCAGCACCTCTTCACCGGCTTTGCCCCTGCCAACAGAAGCGTCTCCTCCACCTCCAAGTCTCCCCTCTTTCTGGCCAGGTTTAGGGCGTTAGTGTCAACGGTCTTGCCAGCGTTGGGGTTGGCACCTCGCTGTAACAGGAGCGACACCACCTGACGAAAGTATTAAAAAAGATGTGCGAAAAGATCAGGAACTTTCCCCATTCCACAAACCTCTTTTTCTCCCTTCTCTACTGCCGCGAGAAGCGGAGTGAGGCCGTCGTGTGCGACAACGTCGACGGACGCTCCTGCGTCCAACAATATCCGTGCCACCTCCTTGTGTCCGAACTGTGCCGCAAATCTGAGGGCGACGACGCCGTTCTCATCGCACGCGTCCAAGTTGGCTGACTCGCCGTTGGTTGCCAACAAGTCTCTCACGGAGTCCACCTCGCCACGCCAAGCGGCCGCGAACAACTTCTGGCGAAAATTCGCCATCAGCTGATATTAGTATTTAGAGTGACCACGAACTTCGCCTAAAAATCGCCCAATACATTCGTTTGTAGCGATGAGGAAACGCGAGCGAGAGAACCGCAATAGGACAGCGGCGCGCATGATTGAAACCATCTGCAAGAGCTCAACATACGAAGATCCTGAAACGGAAGAAGAACGCGAGGATGCCCTAAGCCTCCCACTCGTTCATGCAGCTCGGTGTGGAGGGAGGATCCTGCCTGACGCTCGTGCTCGCCCTGTCGCCAGTGGGACCCTCTCCACATGAAATTCGTCTTCGAATGCGCCCACAACTCAGCATGCGCAGTTGCGTCATGATCTCCACAACCACGATCGCGGCCCCATTCGCCATGGGGATGTTGTGTCTGCTGGCGCCTTCCGCAGACGGCACCGTCGTCTATGGTGGGAATAAAAATCAAATCCCATTGTAAGTAATGGTCACATCTTACACTGGTCTTTTTTAGAGTACTACGAGAGTGAAGAGGCCTTCAGAAGAGTAAGGGATGACCAAGACCACAAAAACGTCCTCCTAATGACGGCATCAGTGATCCACTTGGAAGAGGTCATTGGACCATCAAGTGCCCGAAAGTGCAGTAGGCAAGAATATCGACTGCGACAACAATGAACCCGAGTACGAGTGCTCCTGGCAGAACGGAGAAATGGACGTTCTGCTCACGTAAGCGTGCTGTCATGCGATGCAGAGAGAACAACAGTGAGTAGAAGTGCGGATGCGCCAAATACAGTTTACACGTTTCTTTTCGCAGGCAACGTCACCAAGTACTGCATTCATGTGTACGAGACAGAAGGCGTGCATTGTCTCGCTGAGCTTCACGTGGCGGCTTCCTCCTCTTCCATCCTGAGAGTCTGCCTGGTGGCCCGGGCGACGTCCGCCATGACCTCTGCCTCCAGCAGCTCGTGTGGAGCATGTCGAAGGGACGCCTCGTAGGCGTGGTTGAGCGTCGTGTCCCACAACATGACGCAGCTTTCAGTCAAGGCGAGCACGCAGTTACGGAGGCGGGCGACAACTTCCCGATCCGCCACGGGAACCGTTGTAGAAGTCGATGGCTCCAAGGGCAAGGAATCATTTTGGCAATCTAACCTGAATCACGAAAGAAACTTTAGTCTGGGTTTTCTCTTACGTCTACATTATTATCATTATCTATAGGTCCTCCAGACGTTATTCACACCTAGTGGGCGATATCCAAACGAATCCGTTATTGCCCATGATGACGCTGGCCCCGCAAGGTAGCTGGTGGAAGTGGGTCTTCCTGCGCTTGATGAGACTTGGCGAAACTTTGACTAGGGTGCCTCCCTGACTCAGTTTGCCGTACTTAAGCGACCTCGTATGAAGTGAGGCCGCACCGTCAGAGAAGAGCTGCTGCACCTCGGCGCTCACGAGGTCGCCTTCCTGGAGAGAAAAAACAAAGTCTCGTGTACCCGCCAGTAGGCGGACGGGGTCCAGATGGGTACCTTCAGGTACTGTCGCATGGCCAGCTCGTCTTCTGCTGATCGCCGCCGCAATTCGCCTCCAGGAAGATTCACCGAGGACAGCAACAGCACCGAGTCCAATCTGAAGAGTGAATCAGTTGACTCCAGCACTATTTTCCAAGAAGAGTTCAGCAGTACGAACGTCTGCCAAGAATGGAACGGGTGTGGTCATGTGGTGAATCTGGCTTTGAAAGTGCAAAGCGTAACTTAACTACACCTCATGAAGAGTTGACCCGACCGAAGAAAAACTAACCTAATCGTATGCAAGTCACGGTCACGGTGGTCAACAACATCAGTAGCGTTGCTCCAAACTTGTTACTTAGTAGACCCCTACTTGGAGAAGAGTGCTGTACATTACGGTGTCTAAAGGTACCTCGCGTTGGTCTCCACCTTCCACCGCCTTTGCTGGACCTCCGTGATCCTGCCGACAACGACGTCGCCTACCTCTCCTTGATACTTTGTCCTTGGAGGAACGACTGATACCAGCTTGTTCACTCTCTGCACGAGGCCGGCGACAGAGGAGTGGAGAGCATCGTTCTTCAGGTACGTGCCGTGACCTCGCATGTAGCCGACGTTTCTACGTCAATGACAGAAAAGTCCAGGAACACCGAGAAGCACTCAACCGCAAATCATGACGAACCTGGTTATGACGTCGCCCGGAGAGACTAACTGAGCATCCGGTGGCATCTCGTCGTCCGCGTCCTCCGCCGTCTTGAACTTCCTGGCCAGGGTGCGAGCTTCCGACGCCGAGGAGATGCGGATTGGGGACATCTTGACTTCGGGTCCTCAAGTCCACCAACCACTAAAGGACAAGTACCGGTGAGCAGAAACTACAGATGGCGCCGTCGTCGTCGCTTCGCACGCTGCTCTGCTGAAGCGAGCAGAGGCAGAGCTGCCTGATGTCTGCTCACCGCTCTCGGTCTTGCAGACCACTTCTAGTCGATTTCGATGTGTTGGCACTTCAAACCGACTGGGAGAGCGTCCAGGGGACTTCGGATCAGGAACTTATCCAAGATTCCACACGTCCCCTTCGTTCATTTTCCACAAGAATGGCTCATCTGTTTAGCCCGCTCACAAATGGCAGCCCTGGCCTCATGCACTTGTTGGCTCTTCGGCGAAGTGAGGCAAACAAAAATTGAGAGACAGACAGACCAGGGAAGGGTTCGAGCCAACGCCGTCATCGTCGTCGATCCCTTAACTTTCTCGTCATGTCTCCAGCCGGCGAGAAGCTGGTGGAAGACTCCTCGTCCTCGCCCCCCAGACAGTTCGTCGAAGGCGACGATGACGGATCCGCGCGGCAGGGCGAAAGTGGCGGATCCTCCTCCGTCTCTCTTCTGTCTCGCAAGCTCCAGAAGCTGCTCTCCTCCGACCTGGAAGGCGATCCAGAACTGGCGGAGGCGCTGGCGGAGCTGTCCGATTTCTTCCCGGAAAACACTCTCAGGACCAGACGGTTTCTCAGAGGAGACATAGAGCGAAGGAGCCTACAGGTGAGATATTTTTTACTCACGTACCTACAAACCAAGCCAACACTGACGTCATAATCTGTTTTACCCGCTAGGTCAATCGCGAGTTCCTATCCGAGTTGGGCAAGGTAAAGGCCGCGGTCGATGAGGTGTACGACGTGCTCGCCGCCATGAACGAGAACGGAAAGGCCATGCAAGCTCAGTTGGAACAGACAAAAGTCAAGACGCGTGACTTAATTAGACAAACGGCGACTTTACAGGTGGGAGGTTCAGCGTGCCATCACCTTGATCTGCTACATTGCATTGATTGCAGGCCGAGGGCCAAGACCTTGCTATCCAAGAAGCTACCGTCAATGAGTTCATCGATAAGTACCAACTCACGGAGGAGGAATATGTGGTGTTGAGGGCGTCGGACAACATCACAGAGAAATTCTTTAGAGTCCTCGAGAAAGTCCGCCGAATACACGAGGATTGCAAGGGTCTGCTCCAGTCAGGTGGGAAGGCTTCCCTCGTGCTACGGTTGAATCTTCATCATGATTTGTCTCCTCAGGTCAGCACAGCACTGCTCTGGAGATCATGGAGCAGATGTCTCAGTTCGAGGAGCAGTCGTCAGAGCGATTGTACCGCTGGACGCAATCTCAGTGTCGCAGTATCTCTGTGGCGGAGGACGGCCAGATGACGCTGCTTGCCAGGGCCATGGGCCACCTCCAAGCGAGGCCTCCGGTCTTTCAGTACGTGATGGACGAGTTTTGCGCTGCTAGAAGGGCTGCCCTGGCGAGGGCGTTCATCGATGCACTGACTATAGGCGGACCAGGTGGTTACATGAGACATCAGTTATTCTTCATTGGATTAAAGGATCTGTATCATCATTTTTCTATTTAACATCCAGGTGGCACGCCCCGTCCGATCGAGCTGCACGCCCATGATCCTCCTCGGTATGTAGGCGACATGCTCGCCTGGCTGCATCAGGCTTTACCTTCGGAAAGGGAGACTTGCCAGGCGCTCCTCAACCTGTGCACAAACAAACTGGATGTATCCCTCCATGTGGAAAAATCGGTGGCTTCCATCACTGAAGACGTCTGTAGACCACTCAGATCCAGAGTGGAGCAAGTTTTGCTCCTGGAATCCTCTCCTACCGTCCTGTACAAGATGACCGGACTCTTACGTTTCTACATGGGGACCATGAAGCAGGTGCTCAAAGTGAATCTGTACTCGTACGTTCAGTTCGTGACTCACGTCATATCATTTTGGTGGCTTCGATTATCTTTACCTCGCCATTCCTATGAAATAACTCGTCTGTTTCCTAAAAGGTGATTCCCGAGACTGCAGCACTAGTGCTCACCTTGATTGATCTAGACCAACTGACCTACAAGCAGTTCTTGTCCGTGCTCCAGTCGACAGTGGCGCAGCAGGCGGTGAGAGCTGAACCACCAGGACACGACCTGGCACCAACACCGAGCACTCTGGCGCTGCTGGCTTTACTTAGAGAAGTTCTATCTGGTGAGGACTGTGACTGGTGACTGAGCATCTCTCTCTCTCCCAACTGTGGTGTTTTTAATTTCTCTTGCTGGTCTTCCAGGATCTTCTTTCATTGATGAAGACCAGGAGCAGTTACATACGATCGTGTCGACCATCATTGATCCACTGATCGAATCGCTGAATTCACTGAGCTCCCAGTTCCCTACAACTGATCAGGATGTGTTCATGCTCAATTCCTTCTACCAGGTAAAGCTAGCTGTGGTGATCATTAAACTAGTTGTTGACATTTTAGAAGTAACGTTCTATTACGCAATAGATTCATTCAACCCTCTCGTTGTTCCAATTCAACGATGCAAGGCTGCAGACTCTACAGAGCGACATGCAACTCCACTTGGACACGCTCTCGTCGGAACAGACGAGCAACCTGATCGCCAACTTGGGCCTGCAGCCCATCTGCACGATGGTAGCCGAGCATCAGGACAAGAAAAAGTCTCTAGCTACAGGTTAGTATTAATTTTTTTCATCCCAGCCAGGTAAGTGCTTACGAGCTGCTCAAGCGCAGAGTGCTTTTTTACATGCTACATAACTCATGTATTCCCTCGAGAGAGGAGACAGTGGGTACGTGGACTAGTATGCCAGAGTTCTGTGTAGCGACATTTCCTCACCATGATGTAAGAACTGATAAGGGATAACGGTGCTGAGGGTAATTGGCCAAGTAACTTTACTATATATTTGTCATATCCAACTGAAACACTAACAGTCCGCAAAAATAAAAACTTAGTCCCAGTCTAAATATAAAAACTAAGCACTCTAGAACATAAGGCAATGAAAAGCTAACACCTTTCCCACAGTGCTCTCTATGGTCTTCTGCCAACTTCAGTCAGTCACAGTGAAGATAGGTCATGAGGACGTGCAGTGCATTGGCACGGGGATTTGTCGCGGTCATGTGCCCCACCACGACCGCTGATATGGTTGGAAGAAGAAGAGCAGCCTTATCTGTCCTTATACTCGTATGTAGTCCCGGGGAGTACGCGTAGATGAGGGGAGGCGGCTGCTCCTCTTCCTCTAGTCGTAGTTAGCACTCGTGACGCACTGCTGTTGACGCTTTCCATCTGTTGACGTGTGCTTGCGTACCATCTTGTCCGTGGCACGGCTCATTGCTGACGTCTCCTGCGACTGGACCCCCCTTTGGGAGGGGTCGCTCCATTATTAGGAGACCAAAGAGCAAGATACACTACGTAACCTTTATTTGATCGACAAGTTTTGTCCAAGTTGGTCTCGGACGAGATACCCGCCTAACGTACCAGCGAAGAAACTTTACGCCCTTACATTTACACGTATACGTCAATCATAGTCAAGATTGAGTTTCTACTCTGACTTCTTCACCTTTCAGTGCCAGGCATGGAGTCATCTGCCCTGAAGGAGTTCCTGGCCAAGTTCGACAGCTTCCTGGTGGCCCCTGACATGTTTCTCTTGCCTCAGATCCGGCTGTTGGTGTCTTCAGCTCACAGGAAGAATGTGGGCAAGCGGAGTCTGGAGGTGGTGGCAGCCTCATACTCTCAGCTCTACACTGCCGTCATGGAGCCGAGCAACCAGTACGAGAACCCTTCTAGTCTGATGCCCAAGAAGCCAGAGCAAGTGGCTGTACTTCTGCAGCTTTAACGAAGACTTCTGAAGCTTTACTGAGGTCTTGTGGATGTCTGTACGGACACATAAGAATACGAGTGAGAAGAAACATACCGATTCAGTGTGGATGAAGTGAAAGTGTAGCATCGATAAGAACAACCGTTTTAAGGAGGCAAATTGTGTCTGCTGATGCACTTAGACGGCGTAGCTTTTACAAGGAGCAAATAGCCTTGAGGACGTCTAGGGACACTTGTGAGCTCGAGGCCCTCCAGGTGTTACGCAGAGTGTGAAAGAAGTTCTGGGATCAAGTTTCTTTCAGTTGGTGAGAGCTTTCTACGTAAGCCCCTAGCAGCTCCAACTTGTCCACGGCGTCGAAGTTTAGAAGAGTGAACTAGGGGAAGGGCGAAGTGGCCAGAGCCGACGCGTGGACCAAGCTCGAGGAGCTCCCACCGGAATCTACCAAGAAGTTTATGACAACAGAGGACGGACGAACCCCACGGCTCGCGTGCACGGGGCGTTCGTGACCTCCTCCTTCAGAGGACATGATTCTTCAACGGAAAGCCAACAACGGCAGCAACAGGTTGACGCGATTTCGTGCTCGCCTTTCCGCCTCACCGAGATAAGAGTGGGCTGGAGTGTGTGGAGGAATTAGGTTGGTTGCGTAGAAAGCCTCTCCCCAGTCCTTTCTCATATCTGCTATGACTAAAAGCGCTGTGGATCGAGCATTCCATATGATGGTACGAGTGCGAGTGTTGCCTGAACGTGAGCTTTGGAGCCCCAACTGCTGCCCCTTCGGGGTACCACGGTCATGAAGAAGGAAAGCAGTCACAGCTGGTGGATCACGTAGGACACTTTGGAATTCCTTGTGGGAAGAAAACTTCTTGACTATGTCTGGTTGTCACTAAAGTAAAGAAGAAAAAAGTGTTATTCTCACTTCTGTTTACCAATTGCAAATATGCTTGCACGTGTGTTCATTTTTTGATTGTTTTTCTTTTCTCCACAGCACATCAGAGTATGAGGATTATGCTCGTGTGCGCCAGTGAGGGTGCATCAGCCCTGGTCCTTAAACAATGATCTCTGCAATATGGGAGAGACTCACTAGGCGCAAGCAGTTCTATCGGGAGACTTTGACGGAATCCAAGCTCGACCGATGTCTCACCACCTTCGACCTCACTGCCCTGGGCATCGGATCAACACTGGGTAGGCCTCCTGGTTGTGCGCGCTGTACAACCGGTCAACAACAAGTTGCTTGGTTCCGTAGGTGTGGGGATCTACGTGCTCGCCGGATCGGTTGCAAAGGAGGCTGCTGGTCCCTCGGTGGTTCTGTCTTTCGCGGTGGCGGCTGTGGCGTCGGCGCTCTCCGGACTCTGCTACGCCGAGCTGGGAGCAAGAGTGCCTAAGGCCGGATCGGCGTACGTCTACAGCTACGCCACAGTAGGGGAATTTGTGGGCTTCGTCATTGGTTGGAACTTGGTGCTCGAATACGTGATTGGTATGAGCAGTAAGACATAGTGGGAGTATTTGTCAAGAGCCACTTGACCTTCGCAGGAACTGCCAGCGTCGCCCGCGGGTACAGTGGCTACTTGGACAGCTTGCTAAACAAGACGCTGTCAACGACGTTTCGTCACTTTATGCCAATGGACGTCCCCAACTTATCCCCCTATCCGGATCTGTGCTCCTTCCTCCTTACCATAGTGCTCACCTTTGTCCTAAGTGTCGGCGTCAAAGAGAGTACTCGATTCAACAACGTCTTCACATGTCTCAATCTGGCTGTGGTTACCTTTGTCACATTCGGAGGTGAGGAAGTCCGATGACCCAGGAAGAAATCTTTGCCTAGTAAACTTTCTTCCTTCACAGGACTGCTGAAGTCCGACCTGTCCAACTGGTCCATTCCCTCTGAGGCACTGCCAGATGATCCTGAAGTCGGGTCCGGGGGGTTCTTCCCCTATGGAATCACCGGGATGCTCTCGGGAGCAGCCACGTGTTTCTACGGATACGTAGGATTTGACACTATCGCCACCAGGTATACATTCGGACAGTGCTTTGAGCTTTCAAGTGAGATGTATTTCTCCTCATCCGCAGTGGGGAAGAGACTCGAAATCCGCAGACTTCCATCCCCATTAGCATCTGCCTGTCGCTCTTCATCGTCTTCCTCGGGTACTTCGGAGTGTCCTCTGCTCTCACCCTCATGGTAACATGAACAACG
>JAAUXU010067776.1_pt1 | contig 46314 bp, 37 predicted proteins | sample 7278151 | NCBI WGS metagenome assembly JAAUXU01 (sample SAMN14350113, study PRJNA611818) | marine sediment metagenome | isolation source: surface marine sediment (1.8m) | place: French Polynesia: Moorea | collected 2018-08
CTGGTCTTGAGTGCGTCAATATTGAGCTTTTTTACATTATACACCGTGCTGCAGGCCGCTCCAAAGTTGCGTGCGATGGCAGTAGGTGTATCACCAGCCTCAATACGCGCGAGCATTTTTTGCCGCAATTCTGCCATGCTTTAATACTCTGTTGCTTGTTGTCAAATTTCAACAACAAGCGTATCAAATGAAACCTCGCATTCATTGCAACCTTTCACAAAGTGACAAATTAACAAAAAATAATGTTTTGATGTCATAAAATATGTTTGAAACAGTGTCCGAGATCAATGAATGCACCCGGTATGTCTATTGGCATGGCCAAACAAAAATATGCTCTAGGCTGTTCAGAGCAATTGCAACAGATGGGGAATACTTTGAGTTTCTGAAGCGTAACAAGTCCAAATATTTGATGACTTATAGCTCAATGAGCGACCGCTGAGTACAACCTTCTTTGCCGGGAATCATGGCTCTTTGATTTGTTATTCTGCGTGCACTGCATAATAGCATGCATACGGTACTGTGGACTCTCCGTGTGATGTGTAAACCTCTCGATATAGGAGGCGTATCTCTGTTGACTGATTTTTACTCCATGAGTACATATATCGCTATGTAGTGAACTACCCAAAGTGAGAACTCTCGAGATGGTAAACATTAGCCGATTCTTGACATCGCCAGTCAAAGTTCATGAAGTCTCTTTGACAAAAACAGAAACATCTGTTACAAAAATGTTCTGCTTCTTTCTTGACAATGTCAAAGCCCTTATGGAAAAGTCTGATTGTAAAAGAAAAAGTTAATCTCACAGGTGAATCTCTCCTCATGTGCGGAGTCTTGGCTGTGTGTGGAGAAAACTGCAACTTTAGCAGTGATGCAATCTGGTCATTGTATCACACCATACAGTTTTTGCCGTAAGTAGTTTCTGAGGGGATGACTTCACTGCATACGCTGAACTGGAGCATGTTCAGGTGATATCAAGGGTGCGATTCAGACACTTTGACGCAATATTGAGTTCGGGCATTCAGCACCATTCAGGTGCCACAGTGCTCAAAAGTCAGCCAGCTGCAGAGGCAGGAACGCCAGAGACGCTTGAATTATGGAGGGGGGAGGGGGAAAATAGGGTGAAAGTTGGCCCAAATTCCGGCCTTCCACTGTGCCAACGTCCGACCGTCAGAATAAGGAGTTACAATGTTGAATACCTGAATGAATTGAATTCTACGAGAGTTCGTAGAACTCTCGTAGAATAAAATAGGTAGAGCAATGACACAATGTATAACAATGCGTATCAGTCCACAACATCATATAGAGCGACATTGGCGATCTCGAGAGAGTTGAGGTGGTGAGGGCCTCCGCCAGTTTAAACAAGAGATTGAGGTGGATGGATTTTGCATGACGCCTGGGCCTTACACGGGCAGTTGCCATAGCTGTGTGATTTGGAGCTTAAAAGTTGGGCGTGTTGAAAGTGACATCCAAAATTTTGCCCCAGCAGCCCTCAACTGTCACTACGAGGAGAATTCGAACTGAAATGAGACTTTATTTTTGGATTTAGCAGAAAACTGAAACATTCTGCTGAAAGCTAAGACAATTTCCTACATTTTCTATTACTATGAATTTCAAAAATTCTGGCAAATGACAGCTCTAGAAGTTTTGTTTTCTGATGCTGCTGTTGCCGACCCATTTCCAAACAGCAACATGACGCGCGTTCATGAGTTCTATGTCGACCTTGCCCGTGGCGGCTACTGCTTAGACCTAGGGCTGACCCTGAAGACTGCAAGGTGGGTCCCTCGCGTGCTGACAGCCAAACACAAAAGTGAGAGAATTCGCTGCTACAAGCAGATTGTCAAGGCTGAGTTCTGCCATGGGAAGAGATAGCTGGACCCAGTGGTGACCCCAGATGAGAGCAACGTGGCCTACTACACCCCAGAGAGCAAGAGGAGATCATCAGAGTGGCTCCCCGAGGGATCTAACCTGCCCCTGAAGTGCAAGAGGCAAGAGAGCAGGAGGAAGCAGATGGTCTTCACCTTCTTCTTGACCAAGGCCAGCTTTTACCAGCACATTGTCCCAGAGAAGAGACCTCTGTCAACTCTGAGTACTTCTGTAATATCCTCTCCAACTCCCTGAAGGTTTTCAGGTGCAAACAATCAACCATGGTCACAGGGGAATGGCTTTTGCACATGGACAATGCCCCCAGCCATGCCAGCAAACACCCACAGGAATTCATGAATGCCACGGGCATCAAGATGATCAACCACCCTCCCTACTCTCCTGATCTGGCTCCTGCAGACTTCTTCCTTTTCCCCACAGTCAAGAGGGAGTTCCAGGGGATTGTTGTGGACGCCAGCAATATGACTCAGGAGAGGGAACAGGCCTACAACACCATCCCCAAGAACTCCTTCACCGGGACCTTCAACAAGTGGATTGAGTGAAGTGAAAAGTGCATTGCCCTTAAGGGAGGACATATGGAGAAGGAGAAATAGTTAGTTTCTACATTGGTTCAGTTATAGACGACATATAGCGCTTGTCTCGTTTAAGTTCGAATTCCCCACGTACTTTAGGGTAGGGTGAATCCCTCTAGCCCAGTAATTTTATATTCACCATTTCAGATTTCCCATGAAGAGGCTCGATTTCCTCAGCACCAGAAGACCTCATCTCTGTACGTAAAACGAGCTTGGAAAGTCTGCAGTGTATACATAAGAACTTGGCCGGTCACAAAGAACCATGATCACGACGACGGAGTCAATGACGGTATGGGAAAACTCTCAGCTGTCGAACTTTCAATGTGGAACCAGTCAATAAGCGAACCAATAACAGAGTGAATGGACCAATAACCGAACAGAAACAAAAACGATTATAGGAGACTCTGCGTACAGTGACAGTGGAGATCGTGACACAACGGTTGTAGTGGCAGATTTTCACACTTTTGAGTCACTACAGTAGACTCGGCTAATAGTGACACTCAGAATTGTCACCACATGTGACGCTTTGGGTATCACTGAAGACTGAGTCAATGAGAACTAATTTTTAATTGTAGAAACCTTTACAGGAAGGGATGTTCAATTTTATCAAGCTTTTTTGCACTCCATTGCACATTACAGGTGCTTTTCGGCTGAACAGAATGGTCACAGTGTACAGCAGCAAGTCCAAGAACCTCACTAGATTGGTGGGAAGTTGCTTGTCTCTGATCTCCCCCAGATGTGTCGAAAAACGTGACTTTTTGCTGTTCACGATGAGAGCTACTTTGCTTCGACCTCGAAGGAGGCTCAGTCAGAAGGCTTCTTCATGCAGGCAAAGCTTAACAGCACAAAAGAGTTCTCAACTGAAAGTTTTCCCTCGCAGCCACTAAGTCAAGCTACTTGGCCTAATTGCTCATAATTAATAAACTAATTATTAATTATAGCCCTTCCTCATGGCTCCTCATGGCTGTAAATTGACAGCCATGAAGGGCACATATTTGGTACCTAGGTGGGTGTTGTTCTGTGAGTCTTCAGATGAAACAATTTCCCCTCAGTATGCCTGTTACATTGTCATACCGGCTGTTGCATTAATCTTTCGACTTTTTGGCGCTAAAACTTCATAGACATGTTATGGATCTTGATGACAGGGGACACATAGGACATGGCCTTGGACGTCTTTGTGATCCTGAGGACCTACGGCTTGACCTTGGTCCTCAAGATTTCGAGGCAGTCAGTGGCTGTGAGCCAGTACCCGGTGGGATACCAAACTGATGGCATTTTATGCCCTGTCGAGGACACAATGCCCAACATCATGACTGATGCCAGGTGCTTCGTTGTGGACACATGGGTGAGCTCCTCAGACTCTGGGGTGTTGTCAAACATGACCACATGGTTGTTCTGCTTGTTGAACACAGGGCCCACTGTGAAGGTCTTCTCATCACTGAAGAAGATGATTTGATGATGAGGGGAGTGCTTGAGGTCATTCAAAATGCACCACCCACACTTAACTCAAGCTGCCTTTGTCTTGGTGGACAACAGGGGCTTCTTGGTCTTCCTCCTGGACTTGCCTCCAGTGGCCTTGACGGCCCTGGACACCGTGGACTTGTGCACAGACTTCTTTTTCATCACTTTTGTCATTCTCCCACTCCCATTGAGGCATGTACAGTAGGGGGGCCAAAATTTAGGTCATTTTGGAATATCAACTTTGCTCAGTCACCAATGCATAGTCATGGACCCCCAATTGTGTTGCATGTTTTTGGTTTTTCTGAATTCCCAAAGATGAACTTGCTAGAGATTGCCAAAGTTTTGCAAAAATGGCTATGTTGTGGCGCACCCTGTGAAAGTCATTTTGGGATGGTGCTTCTGAACTGAAGGTCACCCTAAAATGAACTGAATAGTATTTTTGCATTTCATAGTCAAGTCACTAAAGTTGACCATTTTCAACATGATGGAGGGTTTTGGTAACTACATAACATTCCAGGGGCCAAAAGGGGTCCTAAACAGGGGTCCCAAGAGCTTGCTCAAAAAATTTATTATAAAACATGCCTATGGCCAATGTTTTTTGTTAAAAAAGATTTTCTCCTACATCAACCAGTTTCATGATAGAAAAAATGATAGTGGCTGCAATATCCTCAACACTTTGCTTGAGGTCCTGGATGATTTCAAATGTCAAGTGCTTTTGCTTTCTGAGACATTGCCCCCCAAAATAATGATCAAGTGGATTCAGGTGAGGAATATGGCCAAGGCTTCGCCATGTTGCAAGCAATGAAATAATCAACTATTTAAAAAAAATTGTGTTGCTTCCTTTCTTTCTGGTCTTGGGAATTGCTCCCTGTTCTGGAAGACATTGAGGTAGGACTTTGGTAGCTGTAACAACAGTGCCTTAGGGAGTGCCTGTTTTGAGGTACACTGGTGGTGCATGTCCTTGTAGGTCAGTTCAACATTATGACATGTTTGATGGCCATTCAGGTCACAACAGTAATATCTGAAGCAGTAGTTATCCTGGCCTAATAGTACTTCTTGACAAAACAGAAAACTGAGGCATATGGTCTCATTGAAGCTTGCTACTACAGATTCTAAAACGTGGAGTATTACCTCACCAAACATGAGGATCTTATATTGGATTCGCCGCTTTTTGGTGTTGGTCATCCCATCCATGTTGTTATGCATCATGTACCTTCCTGCAAGGTAGAGAAGAGGAAAGTGTTTATTAGATGGTATTTAATGGTGCATCCAATACAGTAAAGTGGATTTACCACCACAAGAGCCATGGAATGTGAAGACATCATTTAAGATGCAGGACCAAGCCAGATCTAATGAAATTGGCAACAGTCAACACCCAGAGAATGGACATCACTCATCTTTTGGAGATGACGACCCTGAAGCAGCATTAGTACGTGGCATACTGTCAAATAAGACCACGACAATGAAGACAATTCTATATTACCATACATGCCACCCCAAACCTTACTGCCTGGGCAAAGGCCAAGAGTATTTCAAGGATTGCCCTGTACACCAGTGTTATGCCACAAATGACTCTACATTTCTGCCATCCATAGCAGATTTTGATGCAATCTATTTCCCGCTACTGGATATAAGACACATGGTGAATCTAACATGGATTAGGTCTTGGAAGATGAAAAGAAGTCCTCATCAGAGATTTATACTGTTCCACCGTGAGAGCCCAGGATTGGCTTATCCTGACAGATTTAAGCGCCTCAATGGTAAGATTTAAAACCGCACTTCAGGTGAATGTATCTGTCACTGTCTGCTACTTTGGTTCTTAGCCTCAATTGGTAATCAATTTTGTGGAGGCACAAGCAAAAAAAAGTAAAGTAAAATGTTAAAGCTTTCGAGAGTGATGGGGTGGATGAAACGTGGCATCATTGTTGCTAATATCGCCAAATGTTTGAGTGCAGACAGGAGCACAGTCTTCTCCATGTAGAAATTCTATGGGGGTACCATGAACAGTGTCAGAGAGACCAGGACAGTCTACAAGGATATTCCAAGGCAGCCAAGTACTTTAATCTGGCCCTGGCAGGGCAGCTGAACATGGCTGAGACCTGAATGAAGGAGCCAGTGAAGAATGACCTGCAGCCAAAGGCACTCAAACAGATCAATGTGTAAAGTGAATGCCGATGTACAGAGGGGGAGGGACAATGAAAAAACAGAAACTTGAACTTTTTCAAAACTGGACAGAGTGGGAAGTTGCAGAGTTCAGTTAAGGTGGTCAGATTCGGTGTAGGTTGCAACCTTCATTGATATTTCTTTTGTTCCTTTAAACCTTCTTGCAACTTTTTTCTTGAAGGCTAGATATGTTTTCCCACACTGCAGGTTTTTTCAACTGGACGGTGACATACAGGAGGGACAGCACTGTCCACTACCCCTATGGAGAAATAGTTGAACCAGATGATGTTGTACCTGAGCAATGGCAGAACTACAATGAAACAGAGTTCAAGCTCAGCTTGAAATTCCGGAACAAGTCTTTCTTGGCATTGGCTAAGAAACCAAAGCTGGTTGCTTGGATTGTTTCAAACTGTCGTGCCAGTTCAAAGCGTGAAGAATACGTGAAGCTGTTACAAAAAGAGATCCCAGGTGAGCAGTACAAAATTTTAACTTAGTGCCTTGTGTGAAGTATCTAGCACTTTGGCAACTTAGCAGGTCTGATCAAAAACGTCTCCTGTCAAATCCACTGTTGAAGCGATTGTTCAACTTGATGCTGACCATTTCAAAAAAGGCAAATGGTAACACATTTGACTTTCATAGTCAGTCAACCTTTGATGCTCTCACAATACAAAGAAGGAAAAACTACACGGATGAAATCCCTGCAGTGCGATCCCTCTTTATAAAGTGTGAGGGTACATTGGTTTTGTGGGTGGATGGATGGGTGTGCTTGTGCGAGTTGGACAGTTAGTAGGAACCCTAACCGCTATATCCCTCATTACCGAGCTTGGTCAGCAGATGCTACTTCTTACAAACTCACAGTAGGTTGCATGGCACTTTAGGTCTGAGCCCATGTTGCCGCAAAAACTTTGAGGCAAGCCAAACTGTGGCTCAACATGATCAACTAATGGCGTAGTGCCATAACTACAAGTTGGGAAGAAACGGACAGAGGACACTAACCTTGATACTTGGGATGGAGCTTTGACCCGACACGCCAACCTGGTTTGGTTGAATGAAGACTGTAGGCAGTATGCAGAGCTTGGTCCAGGACCGGTGTGGTGCGGGTCAGTGTGGAAAGAAGTATGCACAGCTAACTAGGCAAGGATGGGCTAGAGTGGCAAGGCCGGAGGTTCAGTACTGAAAGAAGCATGCACAGCTAACCAGGCCAGGGTGGGCTGATGTGGGCTAGGCCAAAGCATAAATGGCTACTGATACATCCTTAGTAGATATGAGTGCCTACTGGGGATCTAGCATAGCAGATGCCATCTATGGCTAGTGGTAGGAAAGAGGAAGTAGGGGTGTACCTGAACTGGAGATGTCCACTTTGATCTTGATGCCCTGCCATGCGGCAGTATGCAGGGCCCAGGACTTGTGTGGTGTGGGTCAGTGTTAGCCTGCACTAGGCCATCCTGGCCTAGTGCGGACTAATGTGGGCTACGCCAGAGCATAAGTGGCTACTGCTACACTAGATCCCAAGTAAATATTGCAGCGTGCGTAAGCAAAATGAGTACTAATGTTTAATACTATTTTAATTGAAAAAATGACTAAATAATCAAGGTTTTGGTGAATGCATCCATAAAGTTGCGCTTCTTGGCAATCCAACGCAGCCCAGCTGACCCTCATGGGAGTTACAGTTCTCAAGATGGAGGCCAAAAGGCAGCGTTTGGCCAAACTTCTCTGCACCCAAGTCCCGGTCATGCCAATCATGGAGACAGTGACTTGCAGTGAGAACTTCATGTACACTGTGAAGAGGAAGGTGGAGAGCAGGGAGAGCCTGAAGAGGAAGGTGGGGAGTGGTGGGCACAACCTGAAGGTGACAGATGACTTCCTTGTGAACCTCATGGAGAAGATTGAGTCCAACCCAGAGCACAGCATGAGGAACATGGTGAAGGATCTCAATGTCAAGAAGGGCACCATCTGCAATGTTGTGGGGAAGATCGGACTGAATAGTTATGTCTGGAGGAGAAGGCAGCTGTTGTCCACAGCTACCAAGAACAGCAGGGTGGAGCATGGGAAAGGCCTCATTTCTTGACTGAAGAAGAAGCCTTCATCCATGGTCCTCGCCTTCTCTGGCAAGAAGAACTGAACTGTGGACCAAAGCTGCAATGCAAGGAATGACTGATACCTTGCCTTCTCAGTTGAGGACATCCCTCCCATCAGCCAGAACAAGCATCTCCTTGTCTGCTATGATGCTCGGCATGATGGCATCTGACAGCAACTGAATGCCTTCATTCTGGTTCCCAAAGGGCCTCAGGGTCGGCACCAAGGAGTACCTGGAGGTGATGAGACCACGATCAAGCCTTGGCTAGACCAGAAATACCCTGACAGCAACTCCTGCTGGCAGCAGGACTGAGCACCAGCCCACAAGGCAAAGATCATCTGGGAGTGGTGCTCTAACAACCTCGCAGAGTTCTGACTGGCTCACTTCTGGCCCCCCTCCTCCCCTGATTGTGTGCCATTGGACTACAACATCTGGGGTGCCATGGAGAGGAAGGCCTGTGCAACTCCTCACAGGTCCGTGGATGACCTCAAGGCCTCTATTGAGGAGGAGCGGGCCGGCATGTCCAAGGACTTCATCAACAACATGTGCTGCACATGCAGGCCCTGCCTGAAGGCCATGGTGTCGGCTGACAGTGGTCACTTTGAGGAATAGACAGGTGGCACAAAGTCAAATTCTATTCCGTTATTCAAATTTGCCCTTGTTGACCATGTTGTTCATGATGATGTACACATTGCACACAAAAAAGTACTCATTTTGCTTATGCACACTGTAGTGCCCACTGGGGATGTAGCGTAGCAGTAGCCATCTATGGCCAGTGGTAGGAAAGAGGAAGTAGGGGTGTGTCTGAGCTGGAGGTGTCCACTTTGACAATGATGCCCCAGCAGCACCCAGATTCCCCACGCAAGCCAGCAGTTTGTTCATTTTGAGGCAGACCAACCAGCCCAGGGCCAGTCTGGTACCTGTGCATACTTCTTTCCACACTGACCCACACCACACTGGTCCTGGGCCAATCTCGGCATACTGCCTATAGTGCACGGATGTAAATATACATTGTACCAATCGGTATTTCCAGATATTCTAAGCATCTAAACATTGCCCATTAACTTAATTTGATTGTGTAAACCTAACCTAACCAATCTTAAGTAAACCAGATTGTTTAGGCCAGCCCGAGTCACTGTAATCTTAAACAATCAAGTAGGAAACAAGAGTCGAACTCCAATGAGACTGATAACCGAAGGCATTAATTGTGATACAACATCTAGTCAAGAATGGAGATATTGCAACAGTCATTGCCTTTGTCTCCAAATGCAGTTTGGGGTTGGCATGGCATGATAGCCCTTGAGATGCGTAAGCATGACGTCATCCATGCACTATCATGATCATTCCCATTCCAGGAAAGCAACAGCATGCTTACCACTGGGAACTGATCTCACTGAACAATAGTGACCATGAATCAAGAATATAGCATAGAGTGAAGAAAACATCCCTACAGATGGCATCATGCTCCCAATAAAGCTTGTTTTGTTCTGTTTCTGTACAGTTTCATGAAAGGTGAAGGTCTTAGCACAAGGAAGCAGACACTGTAATAGTGTCTAGACTAAGTAAAGGCTTCCATGTTGCTGTTGGACAGACCAGGTAATACCCAAGGTACACTTCCCCTTCCTCATTTATCTGCTTATAAGTGCTGTGCAAAATAGATACTCCATCTCAAGTCTGAACTCAGACTTCACTGTCTCGATATCCTCCTCACCCATTGCTGCGCCACTACGACTGTCACTCTCACTCACATATGTGTAGTCCAGCGCGAGCAGTACAACACTACATGGCATTGTGAACAGGATCATCTGCTACATCAGATGACCTAGAAGAAGAAGAAGAACCTGGTCAACCACACACACACACACAGCCATTGTGTTATGTATGATAGACCTTCGAACCTTACATGGTGATTATTGAACCCTGAACTAACACACTCTGGAATAAGCATGATGTTGCCTAGAAACTTATAAGTTAATTTTTTCCCATAAGACTAGATAAAAATGGAATTGCACGAACACTTTCAAGTAAATTGGACATACTCAAATTTTGCAGGCTTATTAGACCTAGTGTGTCAAATGACCAGACTTTCCTACCTTATTGAGCCATGAGAGTCATGCAATATTTTGGGCCTCATTAGACATTGCCTTACTAATGTTGTTGCACCAGTCTATCAGACCATTGCCTTACTCAATCTTGTTACACCAGTCTCTTAGGCCATTATTGCCTTACTCAACCTTGTTACCCCAGTCTCTTAGGCCATTGCCTTACTCAACCTTGTTACACCAGTCTCTTAGGCCATTGCCTTACTCAACCTTGTTACACCAGTCTCTTAGGCCATTGCCTTTGTAGCGTCGGCCAGTTGGTAGCAGGAGGGCCTCACACTAGCCTCATAGTAGACAACTCCTGGTATCGTGCTTTTGGCTGAGGTCTTTGTGGAGGCAGTACCAGGGTTTAGCCATGGTCTTGAGGTCCGATACCTCAGCCAGTGTGTAATCTGTGAGCCAGGTCATCGGGGCGACGTCGTCGAAGTTCGGCCCGTCTGTAGGGTTCTCTTCCCTCTCGGTCTCACTTGGCATTCGGTTTCTAGTCGGTGTGAAGTGGCCATGGCGTCCGTTGGAGCACCTCTGTCCTGGGATGCATCAGCATTCTAAGTTGTGCTGGTGGCTCTCATCCGGGTAAGGTCAGCGCCACCGCATCTCTCTGGGTCGGTGTGAGTCCATAGCTGCATGGGGTGGTTCCTCCGTTACCACCCTTTGGTAGCAGTTAATGTGGTCCAGGAAGGTTCCCGGTATGTCCGGTTGGTCCTGGCCATCTCCTGCCTGGCGCGGATTCATTTTCGAACTGTCACCATGTGTCGCGTCGGCCAGTTGGTAGCAGGAGGGCCTCACACTAGCCTCATAGTAGACAACTCCTGGATGTCTAAGGTCAGGGAGTCCAGAAGGGACGTACTCTGGTTCCATACTATGACTGTGTATTTCTAGATCTACACACTTCAATAGTACAAGAGCTACTGATACATTCTACTCTAATTGTCGCGGGCATGCCCACGCTCCCCCGCGAGCAGTCAGCGGGCAACCCCGTGAGGCACCACCCTATGTTGGCCCGTCCAGCCCACGTAGGAGCTACCACCTACACCGTCCCCCGTGTAGAGTGACAAGGCTCAGTCCGCTTCACCTTACTCAACCTTGTTACACCAGTCTCTTAGGCCATTGCCTTACTCAACCTTGTTACACCAGTCTCTTAGACCATTGCCTTACACAACATCATTGCATCAGTCACTCTACCTTTGAGACAGGTATTGGACCTTTCCTGCACCATGCTGCAACACTCTTTTATTTGACCAGTCCCTTACATAACCTTTTATCATCATTGACTGTACCTTTTACACAGCTGTTTCATAGCTATTTGTGGGTTGCATAAGGGGATTGTCCAATGAAGCAGTGTAATGTTGCAGCATAGTGCTTAGGACACCTGCATATGTGCTTTCTTACTCTGTTGTACTTGGCCTTCCAAAACAAACTTTCATTAACAGGATAGGTTTAGTGCACTTTTTGTATTTTCTCTCAAGCAGTACTTTCAATTTTCTCTTTCCTTTTCTTCTTGCTGATTTCTCCTGCAATGATTGATTGTACTGCCTGTCAGGGAAGAGTCACATTTTTGTCATTCAACATTAAGAAATCTCAGCATGCACCTTCCTGAGGGACTCATCCAGTCGCAATTTCATCCTGGAACTTTGACACCACCAGGCACTGAAATTCACCTTTGGACTTGGAGGCTTTGGCCCTCCTTTTCATCTCATTCCAGACCATGTCCTTAACTTTTTCCCAGGAGATGGACAATCCCTTTGTCTTGAGAAACTCCACTATCATGTCTTTCCTTGGGGCTACTCCACAGTCAACAAAAACTTCAAAATAAGTAAAGACTTCCTTTTGAACTTCATCTTGCTCATCATTCTTCTTCTTTGACTCCTTCACCCTGAAAATTCAAAGCAAAAGGGAATAAAATGTAATTAAAATGAATGATTCTTCTTCACATGATAACTTCAATTAGAAGACTACCTTCTTGTTTTCTCCTGTTGCGCAGTCTCTGTTGTACTTGGTTCTTCATCATCACTAGATTCTTCGCTGTTGTCAATTACATCCATGCCAAGAGAGTCGAGGTCCTTTCCTGGATGTTTGCATAATTCTCCAAGCTTAGCAGCATTATGCACCCTAGAGATTTTAGTTAAATTGATTGTGTTGTCATCCTGCCCGTAATAGGCATGATGCACAGCGCAATCGTGGCCCATGAGCTAGTGAACCAATTGAGCTGGTTTTCAGGCAAATTTAGCACAATTTTCTAGTCCATCTACCAGTCACTCATTTACCCATACACGTAGTGACAACTAGGACTTGGCAGAAGATTCAATAAGGTCATGTAAGGCAGATGTCTAATATAGATGTGTACAGGGGCATATTAGTGGAGCAAAGGTCTAACAACACCTGTGTAAGAGGTTGAAGAACTGGGACTGGGCAGAAGATTCACGTAAGGCAGAGGCCTAATAGAGATGTGTACAGGGGCATATTAGTGGAGCAACGGTTGAACAACACCTGTGTAAGAGGAAAAAGAATTGGGACTTGGCAGAAGATTCAATAAGGTCGTGATGGATGGCTGGTGGGTAGGAGATTGGATAAGGTTACTGAGTCTTACTGTCTTGTGCAATTACAATTCCTCTCCACCAGCCACAGTTGTCCTTTGTCTCGGCAGATCTGTCATCAATCTTGCACAATTTGCCACAGTGGAAGAGGTCTTCAGTCCTAATTTTAGCAATGGACTGGTTCTTTTTGTAGTGAATTGCAATTCAAGTTTTGAAGGGATTCTCCTCTGCTTGATGCTCATTTCTTTTTCTTCTTGACTTCATCTTGTCCGAACACTGTGAGCTTCTCAATGCAACTGTTCTGTTTTGTTCTATTGAGATTTACTGATTGATTTCAGTTTAACAATCTTCATATTCATAATGATGCCCTTTTTAGGATTTCCTTTTACTGGACTGGTCAGTTTGTGAAATGGAGAGCCTACTGCATTCTCCCATGTTCATTCATTTTGCATTGCCATTGAGGGCGATGTGCAGTAGACTACCAATTTAGCTATGAGATCAGACTGTCACTTTTCAACAGAATTTGTACACTTTGTTTGTGTGGACACTGTGGTTGAGAAGCAAAGGTCATAATTTACTAAAATTTCTGCTCTTAAGAATTGTGAAATGGTTTATCAAGTTTGCACTGTACCTGGCAACTTGCTAGTGTGGGAGAGAGAGGCGCGGCAAGCCAGTGATCTGTTCTCGCTGTACAGTGAAAGCCAGTTTTGGTGATATCCTGCCCTTAGTGACTGACTTCTGCAGAACTTTTTATTTCATAGGACTATCACCTGGGTACAGTGACAACCTGCTCATACATAGTGAGAATTTCACTTTGACCAAACCATGTATATGTATTGGGTTTTCACTGTTTTGTGCGTGTAGAAAGACTCCTAGCATATGGAAGGAAGGGTCTAATAAGCCGTGTAAGTCTTGTCATCTTTCCTCCATGGATCCATCCAAATCCATTTTGATACTTAAATAATTTGGGGCTCAATAGCAGCATGTGAGGCATATAATAGTGTTGAAAATACATGCAGGCATTGGGCCATTTGACACAGGTTAAAATGGATAGGTTGGGTGATCATCAGTTATTGAATCACCTGTGCAGATTTTCATAGCAAAAAAGTGGCTCTATTAGACCAATTCAGAAGACACCAAAATGATGTAGGGGATGACTTCAAGCTGTCAAAAGTACAGTGGCATGATGCTGCCACATTGCTAGATATCATCAGCTGTTGGATTTGATGGATTTGGACTGTTATCATGAGTAACTACTGAAAAGCCTAAGATAGACTAGGGGAGGAGGGCTACCATCACCTGAAAGCAGAGAAAAGAGAGAAGAAGAACGCGCTTCCTTTATACGCTCACCCTTCGAATGTGGAACGCAAAGTCCACAGCTGAATCAGCTGCCACTAACCCCAATTGGTGACCAGTGTGACCAGTTTGCTGGTGACCAGCGAGATCAGTCTACATACGGTGTACAGTGTACAGTGGCACGAGTACAGTGCTTGGCACCATTTGGGGCTTAGTGGCAGCTGATTCAGCTGTGGACTTTGCGTTCCACATTCGATCGGCGTAAGCGCGTTCTTCTTCTCTCTTTTCTCTGGTAGTACCATATTCCTGAGGCACTCCTACCACCCCCTTAAACCATATGTGTACACAAAAACAGCTGTGGCAGAACACAGACGGCCGGCCGATTTGGCAGAGAAGGAGGCCCACAGGGTTCTCGTGCAAAGCGCTTTCATCTGCATTGGCGGGAAATTTTAATTAATTACACAAGCAATGATTGCATGTGCAGTAAATCCAAATTTCCCGCCAATGCAGATGTAAGCGCTTTGCACGAGAACCCTGTACTTCTCCCGGTGGGTTATCAAGTGTAGTCACTTGAGGAGTTCTCCACGATCTGCAGTCCGAGGAAGTGCACTTGGGAGTTAGGATGAGAAGTAAGGGCAAAAGTTTTGTTTTGTTGGCAGCGGTGGGATTCGAACCCACGCCTCCGAAGAGACTGGTGCCTTAAACCAGCGCCTTAGACCGCTCGGCCACGCTACCGGATGCTTGTTCAAGTGCGAGAGTCAAGCTCTGCTCCCTCAAACATTGGCTGAGTTGAACATTTGCTTAATCTTGGTCCGATTTTATTCTTAGTGAATATTTTTTTTAATTGAAAATTTTGGACCCTCTACTGTAGTCACATTTCGCATTCTGTGCTACGCAACTTGTTTGTAGTTCCGTTGGGTCCACGTTGTGCAGGGTGTAGCGTTTAAATGTGCTTTCGCATATGTCTTTACTCTTCAAGAAGTGAGAAGTTTCTTCGAGAAGTGTCAGTGGCATCCTGTCTCACCCAGTAAGTTTACGTAGACTTTACATCAGCCGTGCCGACTCCCACGAGCAGAAGAGGAACGACAGCGATCACATGAACAACGGTGCGCAAGTGAACTTCGGCAGGTGCGCGTCCTGCAACCTTCCTAAGGTACCAAATGCCAACTTTTGTTGCTCATAATAGAGGACATAAAGAATTGTCTTGCACCTACAAACTTCGTCTTCAAAGATGTGCTCAACTTCTAGCATAAGAAACACTGTACATTTTGAGCATGGATATTCGATAAGGAAAATTTCTCGTTATATCGAGAATTATCGTGGAAAGTTACATCTGGTGACGAATACAAGATAGAGCAGCAATTCAGTCAGCAGTGATGAGAAAATTTTCTGCATAGAAGTATCGTCGGATCGAGAATCCACTGTAAAGTGCTGTAGAATATACTTGAGTATAACTTAAACATAAAGAGCAGAGGCTCATTATTATATATATGTTTTTTAAAGTGCACCAGGGTGTTACCATAGAGATTGTGACATTTTGCTTGTGCGCTACAATTCAAACTTTTACGCAGGTGTGCCAGGGCAAATTGGAGACAATACTAAAGGTTTGACTCAAAATTATAATCTGTTATGCTCATAATGTCATGGCAATCTAGTCTCAGCTGGCACACAGGCTGCATCTCGAGAAAAAGCAGATAAAAATGGTGCCACCAACTTGGCCAAGCGATGCTGGAATGGTCTAGAAAAGGGAAATTTTGAGTGTCCAACGGTATGTTGCTATTAAACTTTTTCAGTGCACCTGAATATCGGCGTCGCGAAGTTGGCATTCTTTGGAATTTTCTAGTCACGTAGAGGTTGCACGTGGAATGACCGGGAGTATCTAAACTAATCAGTCGATAGTATGGACTAAACCATTGCTGATCGATCCGTTGATCTACTGTACTCTACCTCAGGAATGTTTAGATACTCTGGGCGTTCTGCGAAGTGCAACCTCCCGTGATACCTGGTTATAGAATAACAGCTTCTGGGGACGCGGATAGCCGAGATCCATGAGCTGGAGGCAGGAGCTTCCAACGTTATCCGACGGGGCGACGCAGGAGCCCCTGTTGCAGTTCGACATTTTGTCGACTGCACAAGCAATGCAACTGGCAAAACTACGCAGACTCTGACGCCAATCGTGATTTGGTGAAAATAAACAATTTATTGATATGTGTTATAAAAGCATTGTGAAAGCACTTATATTCGTACTGTGTAAGGTTGAGTCTGGAATGGCTGCATGAGTAAAATTCACAAGGAACTTGATTTTAATACTTAAAAACCCTGCTCGTTCTAAGACGCATCATTCACTCGGTCGGGACTTTGGAGTTACCAACGGGTAGAAGTATAAGGGGAAGTCATGCTGGAAAGGGTTCAAAAAGGTGTTGTCTGCCTATTGCTGTCCAAGCCAGAGGTGGACATAACTGTTGGACATTTATCGAGCTCAAATGAGACCCCAATCTCATTTGAGCTCGATAAAAAATATCTAGGCTCGAACTTTTCATGCTTGACCCACCCCTAGTGAGAAGGAAGGAATCAAGTGGAGCCGAGCCGCGAAAAATAGCATAGCAGCACCATCTAGCGGAGACTTTTAGAATTTTGCCCCCAAAGCTACGAAGTTGGCACATTTTTTTCATCTGCAGCAAGTTCAGGGCAACAAGATTTTGCCGGAAAAAGGACGAGTTTTGTCTATAGTCAAAGGACACTGGTTAAGGGGGCTTTTTGCATGTTTTTCACAGATCCAGACGTCGCCGACTGTGTCCGGTTGGTTCGCAAGGTCTTCTGGCCGCGATAAGAAAAACTGACAACATTTGTGTGGAGGCATGCACGACAGTTGAAGCTTGATTTACCAGGTGTCGACTTTGACTGTCCTGTCGATAGGACGTACATTTACAGACGTACTAGTATACCCATACCCTCATTGGATCCCCTGACCAGCATGACGGACGGCTCATCCTTCCTCTGCTCGACATTGGTCGAGCATTGGTAGGATTGGTAGAGTTGAACAATCATTAGCTATTGCAGAGCCAATATTGTTTTCTAACTGGCTTTGATCCCTCAGACTCCAACATCACTACTCCAACTGTCATTCTGCCTCCCAGCTGCTGGTCAGAGATCCAATTGATGCCTCTGCCACGCTGAGGGTCTGAATCTACCTCTAAGTCTGCGACTTATGGAACACACACATCAGCTGAATAATCAGCTGAATGATCAGCTGAATAACGAGGGCCAAATGCCAACAAAAATCGCTAAGTACTTGAGAATTCTTATTAGGAAGAACGAAATTGAAGGAAATAGTTGGAAATGTTCGCTTTAAAATCACTGTGATTCCCCCCTAAAGGTCTTGTATGAGCACAGTTGGAGGTATGAGCACAATGTGTTAGAATATCTTAGTTACTGGTGGTCGCTGCATTGACGTCCGCCTTTGACAACGTCAATTGTGACTGACACTGCTGTTCGGTGCACTCCACAAGTGCAAGATCAGGCCTTCTAGAGAGAGTCCAACATTGCAGGTCAGGGCAAGTGCAGTGCTTGCACAGCCCACCCCACCCCGGCACTTTTGCGAGACTTACGCTATGACAGTTCTTGCAGCTCCCTCATTCATTTCTTGACTAAAATACACGCACGCCGTAAACTCACAATTAAGAGCCGCGGTCCTTCTTAAATCTTGAGACTTTGGATATGGCTCTATTTCAAGAGCACGCTGAAATGGAACCTCCACAAGAATGTGTTGCCATTGCCCCAAACGTTACATGGGCCCACGATATGTTTTTGTCACATAGGAAACTAATGAAAGATACATTTGCCCCCACCCTTTATCGAAGAAGACTAAAGATTAGTCCAGTTGACTGGGTCAGCTCTGACCCACCCTGGAAAAACCAAACAGCCAAAATATGCCCTTTGTGCATGTCTGGGTGCAATAAATACACTGCACACGCAGCTGAAGACAGCAGCAAACCAACTGGGGACGTTACCAAAATATGAGAAAAGTTTCTTCGAAACCTCTGAGGAAAAGGAGACAAACAGGGTTGACGGATCCGGAAGTACATCCAGACCCTTAGCATAGCAGAGTCATCTAGTGGATCTCTGACCATCAGCTGGGAGGCAGAATGACAGCTTCAGTCATAAAGTCGGAGCCTGAGGAATCAAATCTGGGCACAGTAGGACTTTTTTTTCTTCAATAACCAATGATTAATTAATCTCTACTTATCCCTGCCAAGCTGTCGAGCAGAGGAAGGAAGAGCTGCCATTCTGCCTGCCACGTACTCGTCAGGGATGGTCCAGGTAGGCTGGGTATCCTTCTAAGACTGTTCAGGTACACACCTCCTTGGCTAAGCAGGAGAGACCTCACAGCTGTACTTTGGTGCCAAAGTGTAGATTCAGTCTGAGATGCAACGTCTTGCATCCATCATAAATGACTTCGGGATGGTTGTGTATCTAGGGAATCTCATTGGACTCATGAGCGGTTCTCAATGGTCATGGTGCCAAATTCGCGTGACATCAGTATAGTGGCGACGTGAATATCCGCCACATGTCGACTTACTCCGTAAAATCGAGGTTTCGTGATGCCGGGACGATACGAACTGGAGGTGGAACGAGCTTTTTTGACGTCGCTCGCAGAAGCTCGCTAACCTGTCGATTTTGGCGGCTTTCGGCTTGAATAACGAAAACAGACTACGTGCTCTGTCTGGCCGAGCAGGCTCTTCAGCTCTGTGGTCACTCCAGCCACTGACATAGATGTGCTGTGACCTTTATACTCGATAAAAAAGTTGTGTTTCTTAGTCGCAGGTTGACGTCATAGCGACAGACCCGATCAAACTCTAAATTGCTGTGATAATTGTCCATGACCCGGCGATTGGGCTCGAAGAAAATAATGAAATTGTTGATTCTTGCAATTAGAAGCCTTTAATGTTCTCCCCGCCTTCAGCCAAGTTTTGTCTGGGCCGCCTGGCCTAACAGTCACCTTTTGGCGGGTGCACCTGCTGGATCTTAATATTTTTTATTGGGCAGTTTGAAACTCGCTTGGAATTCGGCGTGGCTCATTCAAAAATTGCCAAAAGTTCAACGGAGCAGGAGGCTCAAAAGCATCGTTGAACCAAAATCTGTATGTAGATAACTTCTGTTCTATTGCAGTGTTTCACGTAACGTCAGATCTGACTTTTTCAACCAGACATTTAGAAGTGAAAAGTAACTTGCTATTCATTTGCTGAACTACATTCACTGAAGTATTTTATTGTCAGAGCCACAGGTTCTTCTGTAAGTTCATGTCAAGGCCGCTGATGCCGGAATGCCAAACATGTCTGGTTAACCCAAGGACTCACATGTCAATGTCAATCTCAAGTAACATAGTTATTTGTAAATATCCCTCAAGTCACAGAAAAATTTGTTGCTAACTCTGAATTGCTTACTCCTGAGATGCCAACTTGCTACTCTTCAGCCATCACTGCTCAAGATGTACGTAGAATGCATCGTCTGTCTCGGTACAACCTTGAGGTCAAATCTCGACTACGTCAGGTCAAGGTTTTAGCATTTATGACCGCGTCTAATATCAGGCAGATTATTGTAGTCAGATTCGATGATTTAATGTTGTGTACGCACGAATCGTTCAATATTACACCTGTCAATGTGGCCACCTACAGCTCATGCTGGTCTTGACCTTGACTTGACCTCTAATCTAGCTCAAGGTTAAGACGGAGACGAAGCAAAAGGCTCCCTGCCAGCTAGCAAAAAAAAAGTTCATCCTCATAATCAAGAAGAAACAGTGACTTATACAAAAACAAGTCTGTGAATGAAAGAGTTGTTGCCGTCCCACTACACGGCAGAAAAGTTCATCTTCATCAGTGCTGCTTGCCAGGCGCACGGGTGAAAGTGAATGTTTTCGAAGCTATAACTTAATCTCCTAATGACAGATGACGACTTTAAGTGACTTACAACTGTATGAGCGTCATGACGTTGTCTTCCTCTAAGTACACGCCCGACAGCAAACACTGCTACGGCGTGAGCGGCTCCCGGCAAGTCAACGGGTCCGTCGTGTCCCTGTTCTCTGCCCTCTTCTTGCCCAAAGCCCGCCAAAAATGGCGTGTATCAATCCCCATAGGGGAAACGAAACTCCGCCGTCCAACGAGAGAGCAAAGACAGAGAGAAAGGGGAGAGAGGAAAGGGTTAAACTCACGCGCCAGCATTTGGTGAAGCACGCCAAGAGCGTGCAGAAGGCGAACAGAGCGGCCTCTCCACACTCGACGGGAGAAGCGAGGACACAAAAAGTTCCACTTCGTGACCTCCAAGTTCAAGGTAGGCGCTGTTTTGACTCGACCAGACACACGTGAAACGAAAATGCAGCCAGTGCAACTCCGACTTGGTCTAGATTTGGCTGAAATCAAAGTTTGAGGCCCAGAACTTGGGTCCCAAAGCCTGTGTGGGTGAAGCCTTTTTTATGCGGGGGGGGGGGAGATGCAGTCATTGTCGAGCCCCTGGAATTATACAATATACAAAACGACAAAAAATGTAATTTTGTGAAATATGACAATTTGGTGCCGATAGTGAAGCCATCCCAATCTGTCTTATTCTTTTAGTCAGCCTCAGTCAGCCATGAACAAAACTCAATACTTTTAATGTTGTGCGAGCATTTCAGACATGCCAATGTTGCAGAATGACATATTTTATAATATTTTTAACAACTTTTGGCCATGAGGAACAGTTTGGATAGAAGTTTTTGCCCCAATCAGACTGCAATAAACAAACCAAGCAGATTGCAATGTTCTGCACTCTCAGGTGTGATTTACACATTTATGCTTGTGTTAAATAATAATGTGCTGTCCCTTTTTTGACCCGAAGAGCAAAAATGTTGCTAAGTGCGCAGTTAAAGCAAGGAAAAACGTCCTGTTGAAGTAAGTTTTTGTCACCACTTGCCACAGGTAACGAAATATTTCACACATGTTCGCTTTCGAGCCTCTTTTGTGATATACACATTATCGAGAGATTCATATGTAAAGCACTTTTAAGCTTTCCCACTTCCTTTTTTTAACCCATAAGTTAATTTCTTAGGAAGTTGTGCTAGGGAGTCCAGAGACTCCTCCATCAGTCAAAAGTCATGGTAGTCTGTAAAGTTGTTCAAGGGCAAAACCTACACCCTTGTTTCTTGGCGTCTGAACTGGGGATTAGTTTGGCCACTAAAGTCTGCATCCATCACATTTTGCATCGGGCTACAAGACACTCATGAGCCTCAGAGACATCTGTGCTCTCGGGCTGTGCACATAAGCTATAATTCAATGCATTTTTTTACACCGTGCAGCTACGTGTAAAGAAAGACCGTTGATTAGTTCACTTTAGATTTTTGCTCTAATGTCAACAGAACATAACAGTGAGTAAAATTTCGATCTAACAACGAAATTGCAATTCGTGACTCAATGTTAGGTATAATTTTCTCTTCTTGAGATTGAAAGATAAAGTCTAAATATACATTTAGACCTGGAGTTTGTACAGAAATCAGGCCAAAAGTGGAACTTGAAGGTTTCAACTATGTACAGCAACACTTGAAATCACCAAAGGCCTCCTCAAAGCTACGCAATGCGGAACGAAAGTACTCCAACGTTGTATAATATGATGTGGAGCACGTAATGCAAGTTTTCCAATTGTTCTTGTGTCAAAAGTCTCAGTTGGAGGCCTCATCCTGAATTTTTCGCAGTAGAAAAACAAGAACTAAGCAAGTAGCCCACTTAGGGCCACCTGTGGGGCATGATTTTTTTTTGCACGTTAAGTACAACGCCAGTACAGTGCTACTAGCATTTCAGGTCCTGTGTACTGAGCAGGCGCTTGGCTGGCTGCGAAAGTGCAAATAGCTTGCAGATTTCTAACGACTGAAGTGAGCCCTGTCAGACCTGCCTTACACAAACATGAAAGCACCTACGACACTCTGGCAACTCAGTAGAGGCTGATTTCTCAGGAAAGTGAATGTCCCCCAAATCAGTGGAGGTGGTTTCTCATGCACGCGAGACACGGAGCAACGTACAATATGAGCAACAAAGAAGTGGGCCTCATGCGCGGCCTCAGTGCAGCAGGACATTTTGAGCTGCGAAAGCCTCGTTGAACAAGAGGGTTTGTTTGTTTTTAAAACGTTAAAGCAGCAAAATATTCGCCTTCGCAGGATTGTGTGGGAAGTGGAAAGTGTCGACGGACTAGAGTTCCAAGAAAAGAAACCGACGGCCACTGATGGCATGACGAGCAGCAGCGGTTCCGGGAACCCACAGAAGAGAGTAGGGGTGGGATCGAGCCGAGGTGAGCCTCGAACGGGAGCCCCATGAACTTTCTCCAGCCCGGTTCACTTCAGGGCTCTCGAGTGGGTGAATGATTTAGGCTAGTTCGAGGAGGTAGATTTTCTGGGATAAGATATGGGGTCCCTATGAGAATTTACAAAATTCCGACGACAAAGAATGAGCAAAGTTATTCTCAACAGAAGATCAGATTTGAACTTGCAGGTGAGAAAAACTATTTATTTTTCATCAGACGTGCAATTTTCTTTACCAAATCAAGCTTTTTTCACAGTCCATCAGCAATCCAGTCATTCCTCAGGAAATCAGGAAGGCTTGGCCTAAAGAAAAAACAGTGAAGAAAGTAGAAAAAAGGACTTTTCGCTTTTCGGAGAAAAAAAGTCGATCCGTTTAAGAAACAATACTTAGTGTGCACAACGCTCACTTCTTTGATTCAGTCATAACTTCTGAGTGGATTGAGCCAGAGAGGTGGTTGAACCCTCCTTCGAAAGCTGAGACTCTCCTCTGCAACCCATCAGATATGAACTTCTGCTCTAGCACCTCTAATTTGTTCTTTACACGCACGGATGCAAAGTTACCTTCGAGAGAGTACAATTTAGTAAAAGCTTGCGCGCTTTGGGAGCGCATGAGTTGTACGTAGCAGAGCAAAAGTGGTTTCAGTTTCAGAGAAGATTCTTGGCGTTCGTTCCATTCAAACAGCTCAGTAGCGCAACCCAGTCAAAAGTTATGGCTGAATACAAGGAGTGCACACTGTACTCACAATAAATGATACGCAATTAATGCAGTCAGGTAAAATACTTTGCGGTAATAGTGTGCATAACAAACATTTTTTTCAAAACAATATGACTCGAACCAGCAATATCTATGCGCACTCCCCCCCCCTCCCTCTACAAAACAAAATTGATATTTTCGATCTAACGAAATCAACAGTTGGTGAGCGCGAGCCCGAAGCCAGACTTTTCAGAGCAAATTCCACTTGTGATCTTTAAGTGCCCGAACTAGGGCTGCAATCGGACTGAGCTCTGAAGTCAGACAAGCTTTAGGTAAGCCTGACGACCCCAAAGCCCGATTTTTCCGAGTCATAGGAGCTCATTAAGTGTCCGAACTAGGGTCGTGATGGGGCTGAACTCCCGACTTTTGGTGAGCCAGCCCAGCCCGAAGCCCGACTTTCTGCAGCCTTAGTGGTGATGCCACTTCGTTTTGGTCCTTTCAGTCGACTCATATCCCCGGCGCTGTCATCGGGTTGAGTCACCCATGTCTGTCCTGTGTTTTTAAAGAAGTTCCTTTCCCTCCAGTTTGTGTGGTAATAGGAGCATTTTCACTTGTGGCTCAAATTTGGCCTTCCCTTTCTCCAGGAAGATTAGAGATGGTCCTGAGAGAAGGTTTACTCATGAGCTAAGTCTACATCCCTAGTTGTAAAAAAGGGGTGTCCTCTCAACAAAAGTTTTCTCGCGTGCTTCAACAAGCTGCAGTCTTCCTCTCCCCTCCCGTGGCTGCGTTGCATAAGTACGTCTACATTTAATATCCACACATATTAGGGCAGGTGTACATACCCATAAATTAGTGACGCCCCGAGCGTGTTACGCTCTCATTAACCAAGTTAGTTGCCTTTTCTCAAGAAGTATGAATAGTTCATGCGCCCACCCACACGCGCGAACATACTCACACACAGGACATTTGTGGCCAGTGCTGTTCTATGTATAGATCGTGTGAGTTAAAAAATGAGCACTTTGGCTCTTTTTTGGTTCTTCAACCTTCCTTGGTATGACCCATTTTTTCCACTCGCACGATAGCAGAGCAGAATTACCTAAAAGACGTCATTATTCGTCAGGCTGTGGTAGCTGCCACTACAGTACCTGTTTAAACACGTCTTTATAATAGGTGCCTTTTAGAGAGACTTGTAAGTACTGCGTGCATGCATTGGGGGGCCAACGCAGGCAGACAGGCCTGAGTAGGCCTTGTCATTAGTGCAGTCGATCGGAAGAAAAGTTGATGTTGTGACCCCACATGGGAAAAATCATTGGTGCGCGGCAATGACAGGACGCGGGAAAAGTTGACTTCTGAGTTCATATGAAAGAAAACTTTGAAAGCTTTCATTCGAAAGCTTATCTCCAGGAAGAAAATAAGGTTAAGCCGGAGCCACTAACTGCGCCCGGGCGGTGACGGCGTGGAAGATGACGGGGAACTTGATGGAGAAGGAGGCCGAGAATCTGAAACCCGAGGAGGAAAAGTTGGGAGAGGTGGCGACGCACCCAAAAGCGCCGGCGGGGTCGAGTCGACTTCAGAGATTACTGCCGATGTACGCGAGCAAGGTAGCATCTTGGGTATTCCTCTTGTCCAGAAGTTGGTGACAGCATCACCACTTAACTCATTGACCTCAGGCCATGTGCGCACAGCGAAAAATCACATCTGCAGCATCCACCAGTACAGTTACAGACTAAGTAGTATCTCCAGACCCTAAGCGTGGTTGAACCATCCATTGGATTCCTGACCGGCATGAAGAACAGTTCATCCATCCTCTGCTCGACATTGGTCGAGGGATAAGTAGAGGTGAACAATCATCAGCTATCGCAGAACCAAAATCTTTTTTTTTCTACTGGCTTTGGTCCCTCAGACTCCAACGTCACTACTCCAACTGTCATTCTGCCTCCCAGCGGCTGGTCAGAAATCCAAATGATGCCTCTGCCACGCCGAGGGTCCTCCAAGTCTACGAGACAGTCAAGCCCAAAAGTTTACATGCGACCTCATTTTCCTCTCTTCCTTGATGCCGCTAGACCACATTTAACTTCCAGGTTGATCTAGAATGCTCTGTACTCACGATGATCGGCAATGTTCAGTTGGAGTGCATGGGCTTTTGCTCACTTGCGACACTATCAAAGAGAAGTGCTTGCTGATTGTCTGTGATCTCTGAAGCAGCACAACTGGACAATGATTCTATACCTTACCGGCAAATTGGTCCCACAATCGTTCAAACTGGAGGAGATTCGAGTGTTGGAGTGGCCAGCTTGAAAGTCGGACCTTAATCTGATCGAAAACTTGTGGACAACGCTTCAGACAGCTGTTGTACAATGTCATCCAACTAATCTGGATGAGCTGTGTCACTTTGCCGTTGAAGAATGGTCGAGGATTTTCTCCAAGATCTGCACAAATCTGATACAAGGCTATTGAAAAGGGTTAAACGGTGTCAAAGTCACTAAAGGCTGTACATCACAACATTGAATGGAAGCGTATGCGTGTATATTTATGAAGCTAAAAAAAAGCCAACTTTAGTTGTTTCTCTTTGATTAATTTGAAAAATACATCTTTGAACGAGTCTCAAGCATTGCGAAGCCTTACTGCAGTCATGAGAAACTTTATATACAGTCTCCGATTTAAAGGAAAATGCTCTTGTATGTAAACTTTTGGACACAGTTGGTTTAAGCGGACGAAAAGCGAGGTCTTGCAGCCCCTCACAGTTGTGGCCGAATGGGCTGGACCAAACCAAGAATCGCCCACGTGGCAACACTGCAGGACCTCTACGGATAACTCAGTCAGAAAAAAATTTGAAATGGCTCCAAATGCGCAAAAGGATGTTTCTGCCCGGAAAGAACCCTCCCGGTTTCTTCAAAGAATGACTCTTCCTCTTCAAAAAGTTGAGAAATGACAGGGTTTCGACAGATGCTATTTTTCCCTATTTTGTGCCCCAAAGTGCTTCACAATTTTGTCCAAGCCCCCGACTCGAGGCTCGTACCTCGAGGACGTCACCTTTTCCATCACCGTGAGCAACGTTAAGTGCACAGTTACCTTGGCAACAATGGAGGAGGTAAATAAGACAGCAACGATGACAAAGTCATAATCTCTTTGTGCATACAAATTCAGTCCTGGGAAATACGAATATCACGTCACGAGAGGGAGGTGCGTGTGCGTTGCTGACCTATGTTGAGCCGGGGAAAACATTTATCCACATCCACAGGGTACGTCAGTAGTAGAGCTCAGTTCTTGATAAAGTAGAACATAGAAAATGACACATATGTCCCTGAACCTTCAATGCAAGATTTGTTGACAAAGCTGTTCTAAATTTCGTCGCTTATTCTGCTCTAGACACCGCCCAAGCTGAAGATCACCGCTCCGACTTACTCAGGTCAAATTCCTACAGTTCCTTGTGATTCTCTGTGAACCTTTGTGCCGAAAATGATGCCCAGTTGTGCTTCGGGCATGATGCAGGTAACTCTGCTAATAAAAGATTTTCTCCAGCCTCCCCGCTGTCCTCCTGATTGATCTTGGTCAAGTTCTGGCACATTTCCTCGGCGCTCTTCATGCCACTTCACTCTCTGTCAGCAGCTGTTTTGCAGCCTAAGGCACACAGTGTGTACCAGGCTGGTCAAAAATGTGCGACAAGTAGCAACCAGACACTTTGTCCAGGTGCTACTACATCAAGTCCATGCCGTTGGTACACAATTTTCCCCACACGCCTTTTGGGCATGCAGAGGCCGCTTCTCAAGCATCCTGTAGTAGTAGGGATGTGTCGGATCTCAGATCGAAGCAGAATTCAGGATCGACGAGGAAATCAGGAAATCAGGAAACTGCGAGTAACATGGGGTATGTGAGCTAAACCGGGACTTACATCATAAGTCCTACAGTAGGACACTTGGGAAAAAATTTCCTCCTAACCTTTTTTTAACAATGCTCCTCCCACTGTAACACATTTACTGCATCTTTTTCGCAACATCTGGGAGATCGAAAGTCTGTCGTTTGACCCATGCCTCAAAATCCCCAACACATCTGTTTTCACTTCATTTACAAACTTATATCGATGACCAGCGATGTGCTTCTTGATTTGTGGAAAAGCCCAGAAATCGTTGGGAGCTATGTCTGGTGAATATGGAGGGTGGAGGAGCAAACTAATGCCTCTCCATTGGATGAAGGTGCTTGTCTCTTTACTTCTACGTGTGGGGTGGTGCATCATCAGTCAGCCATCACGGATTTTGGGGGGTCTCTTTGCTCTTAAATGACGTAAAAAATTAATCAAGACCTTGCTGAATTAACTGTCACTCCCTTTGGCACATAATATTGATAGAGAGGCTTTTTAAAGTCAAAGAAGAGAATCAGCATCACCTTCTTCTCCCTGGGAGTCACTATTACCTTGACAGAAGCTTTTGACCCTTTTTGGAGCCATAGTTGAGACTGAGATCATAACTTAGGTGTGCAGAGGCTCACCCACGACTCATCAAGAGTCACAGGTATCCTAAGAGAAGCATCACCACCCATAGATTTGCCTAAAGAAGTCATGAGATAATTGGAGATGGTCGGTCAACAGTCCAGGGACCAACCTCGCTTTCAGTTTCCTCATTCATACCTAAGTCTACAGTTCAAATCCTATGGGTGGTTTTTGCTGACAGACTGCACTCAATACCGATTCCTTGGTCTATCATACGGGAATTTTATGTAATATTTTTCTACTAAGGTCACATTGTCTTTTGCATACACAACAACTTGATCATGTTTTCCCTACCTCGATTCAGGAGACTCACTTCCGCACTGAAAGTCTTTCAACAACCAAACAACTCTTGCATTACATATTACATTATCACCGTAAGCTTTACATAAGAAAATGAGAGTTTCTGCAGCACTTTTACGTGCCGTCACAAAAGATTCACCCGATGCAAGTTGTTCAGACATGCCTATGTTTACGTTTTGGCTAGGGGTGCTATGCAGTGCCTCTGCTGCAGCTGCAGTTGTGTTATACACTTTGAAAAAAATAAACTGTTCCTCTCACTCAGTACTTTTTGGTCCAAAGTAAGACAAACTGTTTTGACTCATCACTGTTGAGAAAATCGGCCAGTACCGGTTTAGTTGACAAGCCCCTCGTACTTCTTCAATCTGTTCCTCTAAAATCTGTCTCCTCTCGTCGGATAGCCTTATGTCTGAGGCCCTGTTTACACTGGACAGATATTTGGGGAAGGTGTTGAAATAGGGATGCATAGTATCAAATAATAATTGTTTAAGGTTGAGTCAAGATCACAAGGGCCAAATCAGAGTCCATTTGGATATGCATATTCATCTTTGCATTTACCACGAGGTCAGGTTAGATTCACGGTGAAACAGTCAGGTCAAAGTCAAGTTCTCTTATCTGTGAAGTGTTGCCACAACTGACACGGGCAGGTCAACTGGCCTTAGACGTGGCTTGTGTGGTAGCCTCAGACATATCTCGGCACTCACGAAGTCAGATTAACTGAGTCAGTCCAAGTTTTTGCCAGCTCGAGTTTATGAACCATCGGGTCATGCGTCTCAGTCGAATCGGCAAAACTTCGAGGGGACACCGTTCCATGTCAATAAGAATGCATCTCTTCCGCCCACACCTAAGCCCGGACAAAACGGGACTGTCTCACGCACACCGACCATTCATTTATTTGGGTATCCGGTTCATTTTTGGCTATCCTTCCCAAAAGTGAATGGTGCCATGAAAGTTTGTAGTGTATCACCATATTTAGATCAAATATTGCTGAAGCACACCCTACTCGCTTAATAATTATATAATACGTAAGTGTCGTACTCTCATTGTCAAACATTTCCAAAAAATTGCCCAAAATTGCTCCTGTCCGGATAGTTTATTGCTTGCATGGCGGAAACTTGCTTTCATCGCCATCTTTGTCATTGTATCAGAGGCATTCTCCATGAGTATAACTGTCGTCCACTGTAACGTACAACCGCGAATTGCACACTTGTACTCCTTCAACTTCCTTTCGCACACGCTCATGTTCGTACGGTATAATTCATTGCTCGCCACGTCGCATTAAAACATTGCGGGTATCTTTATGTACGTGTACTTTGCCCCCTACGAAGCAGACATCACGTCACATTACGTGGGACACAAGAGAAAGTGCATCAGTCTTCTCTTATGGGGCCATATTTGGATGAGCGATGTTTTAAGTCACTGTCATTAACTTGAATTCAGTCACTTTTACTCACTCGAATTAAGTGACTTGCACTCACTGGAATTAAGTCACTTTTACCAACTCGAATTTGGTCACTTTTGCCAACTCGAATTAAGTCACTTTTACCAACTCGAATTAAGTCAATCTTACCAACTCGGATTAAGTCACTTTTACCAACTCGAATAAGGTCACTTTTCCTCGATCATAGTTTAGGCCTAACTTTGGTCATCACTCACTTATCCTGTCAGGTAGATCACACAAGACCTACGAGTCATCTCTGTGTTGACGTAACCTCAGGGCTTCCATTATTTATTAGCCTTACAGTGTGCGTAATGAGAGACATGTTTGAGGGCACACCCAGCTGCCAAGGAAGAAGCGGGCTATGAACAGTCGGGCTCATGGGCTGACAAAAAAGCATGTAGGCTCGGCTTGACCCCTAGTGTCGAATCTTGATCAGCTCATTTGGAACGAGCTCTGAAAAGTCAGTCTTTGGGCTCATTGGGCTTACGACAAGCCTGTCTGACTTCCAGGCTCGGCTCGGTTCTATCCCCAGAGAGAGTCTACTCAAGAATCAGAGGTGGAACACGTTACGAAAAGTCAAGCTTGTCTGGCTCCCAGAAAGCCAATCGGGCTTTCGGTACCCCGGGCTCAGCTCGTTTCCATCCGAACCCCAACCGGAAAAATGATACTTAGACTCTTGGATCTTGACAGGCATATGACACGAACACGCAGGCACGCACGCACACACGCACACACGAGCGCTCACACCACCACGCACGAGCGCATCTCCAGCGACAAGTATTTGGTGAACCAATTGGGGGATTTGATACAGTTTTTCATCTATTTTGGACTGGTTTTTAAGTCTATTGTTGTCAATCTTGATCTTTTTCCATGGTTCTACAGCAGCTTCACCAAAGAGCTGTCGTCAACGACAGAGAAAGTGATAAATGTGACGAGAAACCGGTCAAGGATGAATTAATAACACAATATTCTAAGGGCTGCTCCTGCTTCAGGCTCTCTAGCCTATGATGAGTCTGAATCCCTTCAACAAACAAAAAACACACTATTTGTAACGAGTGAATAAGATACTTAATGTTTTTGCATGTGGAACTCATGCTTCCCACTTCCATTTGGTAAAGAACTAAAAATTACTTTTAGTATACAAATAGTACTTGTAGTTTCAAACATTACTCCTATTAGTATATAAACTTTGCTTGCAGCTAATTACGCATTACTGCAACTAACTAAAAGTTAGATGGAATCAATCTCACACAAAAAGCTAAAAATTAGCTCTTACAAATAAAAATCCTCTGAAAACATCTAAAACGATTCAGGTAATCATAAAATGCTATTTAATTGTCGTGAACTTAAATTTATTTGAGATGAACTAAAAATAAATAATGATAAACTAAAAATTAAGCCCAATAAAGTAAAAATTAGTGATGATCAACTAAAATTAATTACCATAAAGTGGAACTTCATCGACAGGGTAGTTGACAGACAAGTAATATTTCCTTGTGTCTCAGTGCATTTCTTCCAAGCCGCGACAGGCTCGCAGATGACCTTCAAGCTGTCTCGAGAGGGTGCGACATTTCTGTATCATGAAGCCATTTTTTTTTCTCTCTCCGTAGCAATTTTCATGCTCTCCTTTCTTCTTGAGCAGCAGCTGACCCTGCGGCCCCCGGGGCCTGTATGACCCGCATAGTATGACGACTATGATACTCGTTGATGACGTCACGAGCATGTGAAACGGACACTTGACGTTCATCATCATTTCAGTCAGGCTACTCAGTATTTAGAGAGTACAAAGAGGGAGAATATAAGAAACGTACCTGCATGGCTGGGCTGAGACCGAAGACTAGTGAACGTGTCTATTACGACAGCTACAATAAAAGTGTTTTTATCCTTCTGGAAAGTCTCGATCATGGAAAGTCCTTCCATTGTTCCTCGTGGCCTTCACAGTGATCGTGGAAAGTGCGCCATCATTATGGTCTTTCAGCCGTTGACAGCTCCATTGTTGGTTGAAAATGCTTCCTTGTAGCTCGGGAGCTGCACGTTTGTATGCACATACACATGCATTGAGGGTCAGGTTAGGTTTTCTTCATTTTAAACAAAACTTAGACCTATGAACAGAGCTGGAAACAGAGCTATGTCATTTAATGCCAGTGAAACACGTTGGCTGAGCTTAAGGTCCCAAGCAGATTCTTTAAGCCCCTTGCTCGCTGAACTCGCTGAGTTCAAGTTTGGCATCACTCACAGTGTGTCTCATTTCGCCTTGCACAAAATATCCCAATAGATTTTTCTTGTTGTCATAGCCAAACATTCATTGTAATGAAAACACTTCTATCAATTTGACCGAGTTGCAAAGGAATCCTCAAGGGCTTCTCAATAACTTCCCATTTTCTCGGTGTTCCTGGTCACCCTGGATGACGTCAGCTTTGCTTATCAAAACAAACCAAAATTTTCAAAAAAACGAAAATTCTGAGAAATTCGGTGAGCAGCGCAAAACTTGTGACCTCCGACATTCACTTTTGCTGTGCTGAACTGCAGCACAACGCAGTACAGAGCAAGAGGCCCCTAGAATCCGGCAAGTTATCCATGATCACCCTGTATCACTTTTACTGCTAAGGTAGTTAACGTCTCACATTCTCGAAAATTAATTTTCACCAAAGTGTGTATTTTCTTTCAGGTTCCATTATTGCTCCACTGATTCCAAGCATTGGGAATGGCAAGATGAGCTGAACAAGAAAAGGTCCCTTCGACGATGACGAACATTTCCTCGGACTCGACCTTTCCACACCTCATTTGCAGTAAGTAACCCTGTCCCTCCCCTGACGTGTGGAGGTGAGGACGAATTTTTGGCATGACGTGAGCGAGGTCGCAGCGGTCTTTGACCTTTCAACAGCACCAACAAAGGTCGCCCCAAAAGGGCGAGACTCGCCCATTTGGGGGCGAACTTGCAACCTTTTCTCTTATCTGCCAAAACTCATCCTCAATGCAAAGGAGTGAGCGGCCTTGAGAAAGCACGATGAGTTTTCGAATAACTCAGTGCCGGAGATAGATTTTTGAATTTTAGGCAGAAACTTGAAAATAAAACAAAGGTCATAGATAATTCACAAAAGTAAGTTGAAAGCAAAAACGCTAAGGTGAGACAACCTAAACAAGGTGAGAATAAACAAACAGACTAAAACCCATAAAAGACAAGACCAAAACCGGTTAAAAAAAGCTCCGTTAAAAGCAGAAAAACCATCGCGAAAACCTAAGCAAGCATGAGGTGAGAGTTAAAGGTCATTAAGTAGCAACGTGAGAATTCGAACAAGTCACAAAACAGAAAAATATGTCGAACCTAAAATGTTTCTTTTGGGTCCAAATGCTTGATAAAAGCTTTAGAAGAAATGAATTAGTGCAACAGGCAGTGAAATTTTGAATTTTTCAGGAAAAATTCTTCATAAAATGCGATGAAAGATAAAACAGCATGACAAAGAGGGCCTAAAACTCAATTTTCATAATGTAAATTGCTAAAATTCTTCACCTAAACTTCCGAGGTTCTGCTGCTTGGTGGAAGCCTCCACTCAGGAAAATTACCACCAACGCCGCAAGGTCATCCTGGTGCTATCCAGTGCATGCCTGAGCAGTCAAATAATTGACTCCTATGCATACTTACTTGGGTGCTTCTTTGACTTCCACTCGTACAGGGGCGCCCAGGTAAGTCTGGAAGTGCAACGAGGTGTTGCAAAAATAAAAGGGAAGTGCTCACATCCTCGATGTGGACGAACTGCTTTTGGGTCGAAGATCAACCAGAGTATTGTAGTACTGCATAGCTGTCATTTCAGTTCACAATGTTGCATAGCCAGAACAGGGTTGTTCAAATAAATCCGGAATTTGGGCTCTTCAGGCCTTCCTCTGGACCACCCTAAAGGCACTCTTGGAAAACCCAGCGGTCTTGACACAGCTCATGAGCTCCATCTCCTACCTTTGCTTGGACAACCAAGTGTCTCAAGTTGGTCATGGATGTCTCTGGTTTGCCAATTTTTCGAAGTAAAACATAGTCAAATCTGACTAGGTTAGATTAGGTTGTGTTACGAAAGGACAGAATAGGATAGGATGTGGAAAGCTGGATAACATCAAGGTTAGAGAAGAGTTGGATAAGTCAGGTGTGGGGGAACACTTCTATTTTATGATCAAGTAAGTGACAACTCTAATCAATTTTGCGGTGTTCCTGCATGGCTCAGTCACCTCCGGGGTTGGGTCAAACGCAGATTTGTCGAGCCTCGAACACAATCGACCCTGATGTCTCGAACTTTGAATAAGCTTGAGCCCAGTTTGGACTTGACCTGAGCCTCAAATGAGCTTAAGGCTAACTCGAGTCTAATCGAGCCGGCGCACAGTTGTCAAGTCAGCAGTACAATCAATCACACAGCCAACATTAGATTTCGTTTTTGTCAAACCTTCCCCTGTTGTCAACGCTTCACTGCCTACCAAAACAGCTTGACTAAATGGAACATCAACTGCGCATGCAAAAGCAGAGAGGTCTGACGTTGAAAGATTCACAGCTCTTCTGGTACACTTGAGTTCCATGGGGCCTGTGGAGAAAATATTCTTCAGACCACTCTTTCAATACTGAACACTGGGCTTGTTCGAAAATGTTAATTTTGTTTTTGGGGTTTCCTGCATAAAAGTTCGACTGCATTGTGTGCAAATCAGTGGTCCTAATGAAAAAGTGCTTATCAGTTCGACTTTTGAGGAATTTCTCGTTATTACAAAACCTACTTTCCAAAAAATACCTGCTTGAACTAGCCTACTGTACATGTAGACAGATACATATTCTAGCAGGTATCTTTTTAACCTGAGCATACCAACATGCGCACACTTTCATCAAGCCTTCCTGAGGTAGTAAGAGTAGCCTCATTAGGCTCGAGGTCAAAGAAGTCGTGTTGAGCTCTGTTTGCTACGAGCAGCGAGCCTCCTCGAGCCGAGCCCAGGCTCGACCCAGCTCGCTCGTGTTTGCATTCACTCCTCCTCGCTTGGGGCCTAAATTCCATCTTCCCCACATCCCCGACGTGAATCTGGATGCAGTTGTAAGAAAGAGATCCTTCTAATGAACGACGTGTCCGACTGTTTGCAGCCCTTGTCCTCCTCCTCGCCATGACTCCAACTGCTCGTGGTTCATCTTCCCCCTGCTTTCACCGCCCAAAGAACTCGCACTTGAAACTGTTCGTGCCAATCCTGTCCAACTTCTCCGCGGATGATCAACTGCTGTCCTTGGGAAGCTCCAGACAAGACCATCCCTCAGACCTGGAGCTGAAGTTTGCCGGGAGGAGGAGGAACAGAAGCAATTTGGACGCCCCCGATCTGGTCCTCTTGGCCGAGGACTCCAAGAGTTTGAGGTGGAACGTGGAGGGAATGGCAGAAATGAGAGCAGCAACAGCTGCGAGTGCAGAAGTTGGAAGAGGTGAGCGAAAACATGAAGAACAAGAGAAAAGGAGAAACTTTTCTCATCAAGGTGGGGGAAGACGTGATTTGCATGACACGTGTAAATATGCGGTTATGATCTGATTTTTCTTCAACAGTGAGAAGTGAGTGAAAATTCCTGATTCACATAAAAATCTGGCCTCTTCTCTCAGACTGCGCCAAACAGAACATTGTGGGCAAGAGAGTCACAACTTTTTTCGGCTCACACTGTACTCAGTCACTAGAGTGTTAGATGAATCACGTACGTTTCCGCCCCCTAGTGATGATGGCCCACAGAGCGTGAAATGAAAAGTTTTTTTTACGCTAGAAGATCCAGGAGAAAGAAACATTTAGACAATGGAATTTGAAAAAAAGGGGGGATGGAAGAAATAGAATTAGTTAAATTGAGATTTTCTTTTTTTCTCCCTAGGCCACCGTAGCTGAAATGAGGCCTGAAACTGCTTGATCTTGCAGAAATTTGCATTGCAGGCACATTCAATCCTCCCTCCCTGACTGTCAGTTTCTTCGTGGACTGCGTCGAGGGTGAAGAGCTGAAAGACTCCATTGCCGTGGACTTGGTGCTCGAGCCCGTGGACATTTGCCAAGGAGACAGTCGAAATGTGGCCAAGGTTGGCAAGATCGGCGAGCGGTCTGAACAGAATCACCTCTTGCTCCTCTCAAACAGGCTCTTCTGTTCGACTCGTACGACTTTTCCGTGAGAGAGGACGAGGACAACTTCGACTTGGGCCCCTCCAGTCCCTTAGTGCACACGCTCGACCGCTGCAAGGAGGGGAGACGCCCGGAATGTCACGTGGAGACGACGACAAATGAACAAGGTACATCAAGCACCAGGAGGTTTTTTTGTGTGTGTGCGTGTTTGTGTTTGTGTGGAGGGGGATCACACCCTGCCCTCCAACAATGAGTGCTGCCCACACAGTGGAACCTCTGTATAAAAATGAATTCTCCCTGCCGACGTATGAAGGCTCCATTGTACTGCAATTTACACATTTGCCATTGCTCGGTAGGTTTCTTCCTTTGCCACTGTCACTGCTACTCATACGTGTCTTCTCTTACTCATTAAATTTCTTATATTTCTACTTCTCTTCATTGCGCTACTACTTACTATGTTACCAATACGTGTTACACTACTATTTCTACTCGTCATACTTTAGTGGAAGCTCTCCTTACGAATCACCTCCCGATGAACGAAAAATGCTCATTTTTTTCGCAAGTAAAAATGGTCCCTCTCGAGCCCGTCAAGGTAATTCTTATATAGAGTTTCCACTGTGCTACAGCTTATACTGCTACTTTTATTGCCAATGACGCTGCTACAGTGGAGCCCGTGTAAAAGCATGAAGGTGCTCATATGGGAATGTTTCTGCGAGAATCAAATCCTTCAAGCCGATTCTTTTCCATAGATTCCACTGTATAGTGAGCAGTCTCTTTTTGGGCTTTGGGAGGGCCCGTAGGATTGACCCATTTTTTGGGTGGGGGTGGGGGAGTCGAGTAATGAAGGAACTCATCACGAGCGTCGTTGTCAGCGAACAGCCGTGACTGTTTTCTACCGAGAATTCTCTTATCAGCTGAGCACAGTAATGACTTTGAAGGATTGACAAGGCCGGCAGAGTCGTGGCCTCAAGGAAGAACGTTGGTAGGCCTCGCAGGCCTATGAAGGCTGTTTAGGCAATGGCCGCAGGCACAGAACGTCGATAGGCCTTGGACCTCTCTCTCTTTTTCGATACGATCTTATACCATCTTCGAACCTTGAAAGTACTTAATTACATCGCTGTTTTCTGCTTTCACTTTTGGGTCGGATTCCCTCCAGTCACCTTGCTCTTGTTAGGAGTCCTTGTCCTTCACATGACACTAGCCCCTACCCACTTTGTCAGTTAGGAAAAAAATAACGCATCATGTGTGTGTCTGACAGATGCACACCCGGACCTTGCGCGCGCGTCTCATGTGCTCTGCGTTCAAATCGGTCGCGCTAACTCGGCCGCGCTAACTCGGCCGTGCTAACTCGGCCGCGCTAACTCGGCCGCGCTAACTCGGCCGCGCTAACTCGGCCGCGCTAACTCGGCAGCGCTAAATCTAGACAGACAGACACGCACATGAAGACGGCCCTCACGCATTTTACGTGGAAAGACTGTGAAAGCTTTTCCAGAACAAATAATCCAAGAATGACAAACAAGGCCCTTTTTTGCCTAGCAGGCAAGCGACTGAAAGTAATATGGGACGCTATTATGACTAAATATCTAACAGACAGCATTTTTTAAGAGGAAACCCTCTTCTACGTGGAGGAGTCAACCGGTGTCGTGAAGCCCAGGAGTAAAGAGCCTCCTCTGGACAGAGAGAACAGCCAAATGGTGGAGGAGAAGCTGCTGTGCCACTGGTTCGACGGCGAGGAGAGGTTCTCGGTCGAGAGGTTGCTCCAGGTCTCCGCAGAAGACGTCGACGACAGCGATCCAGTGCCCGAAGACGAAGTACCCGTCATCTTTGCCTCACGCTCAGAGGTGGAAGAGGTATTTTTCTCATTTCAGTTTTTTCTTGTCGTTGTTTATGTCCATAACCATTTTTCCTGACTCACACTGTAGTGTTTATGACCATGCTGCAGTGAAGGTGGAGAAAAGACACTCATTTTCCTCGAAGACCTTGTCTGTTTGTCTGTCTTGAAGTGTGCACACTCGGGTCTGACGTCTGAATTCCTTCGATTGGTTACTTTTCCACTTTTTTGCCTCGTCACAAAAAATACAGGTGGAAACTTTCCACCGGAAAGACCCTGATTCAACAGAGGAAGGGAGAATTACTTTCGTTCGTCCTCCCCCAGGGCGAGGAGCTCAGCATCTCGCGGCTGGCCCTGTACGACGCGGACTTGCCGGAGTCCAACAGCTACACGTTGGACTTCCCTTACGATGACTTCTTGAGGTAAGCTCGTTGCGCATCATTAGACCCCGGAGTTTTGAGTGGACATATTTTTTGCCATTAACGTGTTGAAGGTTCTGTTCGTATTTCTTTCCACTGTTATTGCCATTTTCTAAAAAAAAAAAAAATCTCAAAAGTTAAACCTGTTTCGTATTACCTGTTCGCCTGTTAAACCTTTATCGTGATTTTGTTAGTTTCTACTATATTTTCATTATCAACGTTTGGCCCCAAGAGGGGCATTTTAGGTTTTTCCAGCTCTTACGCGTTACACACTTCGTAGTGGAGGGATAATATAAAGCGCTAAGTTTGTCTACAGCCTTTGCACTTTTCTAATATAATGGATACCATATTTTTTAGGTTTTCACCTAAAATTCAGGGTCTAGTCACTCTCACTCTCATGTCTCTCCATGTTTTTCCAACTTTGTCGCGCTCAGCAGCGGCATCAACCTGACGGCCTACATGTTCTCGTGTCCCCATCCTCGACTGCCTCGCTCCGCGTCCCTCTGCACCAAGAGGTTGGGCGAGTCCTTCCGCGGGTCCGTCCTGATGCCCATGGAGACCATGCATGCCAAGGCGGCCTTCACCACGCCGGTCGTCGTCACCGCAGCAGTCCGGGACCAGCGCAGAGTTCGGAAAGACGTGAGTCCGAGAACGGATAGAGGAACATCTTTCGGAAAGTTGCTTGGGATAGAATGAGAAAGGCTTCATTTCACTATGCTTTTCAGTGGTTTAGGACGCGCACATAACTTATTCCTTCTGCTTTATCTCCATGGACATTATTGAGACAAATAATTCATAAAAGTTTCTAAGCCGGTTTTTCAAGTCAACTTCTGAATTATGACGTTTGTTTGTTCCTTTGCGTCGTGGGTTAGCCAGGAAAAGTAAGTAGCTGATAAGACTGTGCGATGCATCGTATCTAGATCAACAATCGCAATGTTTGCAAAGTACGGAATATAGCGACATAGGTCAATTTGGAAAATCGCACAGTTTTAGCAGCGTTGGCGCAAGAGCACAACGAGAGTAAAAACTTAACAGAGGCAAATATTCACTCGTTTGGACTTTCTAAACTAGAGTGATTTTGCTTACAAAGACGGAATCTTTCCAAAATCGAGATTAGAGTATAAACAGACCTTGGTCGAAATTATCCTCTGGCGGGAAAGCAGCAACTTCGCATCTTCTCACAAATTGCTCTGCTGTCATGTGCGCTGTCTTTCTCGTCCTAACAGGCCTTAGGCCTACCTGCCGTGAGGCCTCGGACATATTTGCAGCGCTACAATATGTACAGTCAATGATGCGCCTCCAAGCTCTCAATAGCTCATTGAGCATTTCGAAGAAATGCGTGTTAATCTGAAAAATCTCCTTGAAGAATAAAACTCGAGTAGGAAATTGGGTGCGAAAGAGGATAGCGGGAATGCTGTAATGTCTAGGGAGTGTCGACGGAATTTATGGCACCTTTTTGCCAGGTCATCTCTGTGCAAAAACTCTATCTCATTCTCTCCTTTATCTCGCACTTTGCTGGTTTTTCTCCCCCCTCCCCCATGACACACACTCAAAAGTGCGTATGTATGGGAAGAGGAATCTAGAGAGCTTTTCCAATGCTCTGTCAGACATGAACAGAAATGTGTGTTCGGCAATGACAAGTTGATGTCTCATCCTACTCGATCCCCACGGGTGTGATCGGCAACGTCGTGCTCCCAAAGGCAACTCACAGTGCACAACTTGCACCACTTGTTGTAGCCAGGGCCCGAAGACCCGGGGCCAGATTATTTTTTTTTTTTTGGGTGGGGGAGGGCCAGCCCCAGCCTCGGGCTCAGCCCGGGCTGGGTTTTTCCAAGAGCTGAAATGGGCTAACTGACTTTACAGCGCCCGGGGAGTCCTCACATTGCTCTGAAGTCTGAACTAGGCATAGAATATAAATGGTCACGTCACGCTTGTTCTTTCTGCATAGTCCGACCCTAAGGCCTTAAACCAGTATGCATTCGAATAGTGGTAGTCATGATGAGGCGAGGCCAGCCTGAATCAGCCCGACCCCACCCCCAAAGAATGCAGGCTTACCTGACTCGTGACTGGGTACCCGACCCGACCCGGACTCAAACCACGTTCAGCCGACTTCGGCACACTTGACATGACTATGACGAAAACACTGTAATTCAACTAAAGTTGTTCCAACGCATCGCCAGCCAAACATATTTCTTGCTGAGCGACTTTGCTCGACTCAGTCGAGTAGTTTTTTTATTTAGCCAATACAAAAATCCGTTCAATGTCTACTGTGTTAATACGGTGGCTCTCCTAAGAGACCAAAACCACTTACTTGACTGCAGTCCATAGCTTTATTTTTCAAGGTTGAGATAGCTTCTTTGACATAACGAGACAGCGAAGAGAGAGAAAGCTAAAAGCACGAAGACACGATCTAAGAGGAGTATAAAGCAAGTGGATGACAGAGAAGATTAATCGTAATCTGCCTTCAGTGTAATGGGCGATTTCGGCGTTGGATTCAAGGCCTTTTTTTCGTCTTTCCGGCCACCACAAGAGGAAAGGAGGGAGACTTGTGGCAGCTCTGACGTTGGGGCTAGTCTGACGTGCAGATCAAACAAATAAGCGTCAATCAATAAGTCACAGGTCGGATCCAATGAATGCTTCACTGATTAGTCTCGAATGTTTGTGCTTTGCTGACGCTTTTATCCGACATATTATTTCTCTTTCTTTGGAATCCAGTTGAACTTCTCTATAAGAAGCAGCCCAATGGGCTAAATTCTTATATTGGCAGGTCGTTCCTGTAGAGAGCGACCTCAGGTGAGGGATCCAAGTCTGAAGTCTATTTAGAGGCCGTTATAGGCCTTCAGAGACCACATTGAGGCCTAGATTGTCGATTTATCCAGTTGTCATGTTGTACGTACGTAGAAACTATTGATGTCACTTTTTCCGTTCAGTGACAAGGGCAAGGACGACCCGAGGAGCCAGAAGGGAAGGGGGGGCTGGGGTTGCTGGCCCGAGACAAATGCAAAATCCTAAACCGGGCGTCTTCTCCTTCTTAGGCCTTATGGTGCTTAACCATCCTTGAACCTTATCTTTACGCCATTCCCAAACCTCCTCCATAAGCCTCATAAACCTGCTTTTGAATTGCATTCTCAATTCTCATTCATAAAATTGATTTTAAACCTTCTCCTTCAACCTTCTTGTGAAGCTTAACTGTTTAACCGTATTCTTAAACGCTATTCCCATTGCATGTGCAAATAGGGAAAGATTAAATACAACTCTGACAGTTCATGGCGACATTAGCAAAAGTTGCATTTAGCCATTTTAATGCAAATGCTAAATGCAAAAGCATTTAGCATTTGCATTGGCACCCTGTAGGTATCTTCAGCTGGACACGAATGGATATCCTACTCTGGCAGAACTTTCTTTTATCTACTCTAGAATACCCTAGAAACACTGCGAATGATGCGGTCAAAAATTTTATAACAGTGACGCATGAAGCATTTTTTCTGGTCACTCCATCAGCAAAAGGGGCTTCATATATTGGGATAGCCCATAAAGGCTTTTGCGCTCCCGCATTCATATCTTGCTGAGTACATAAGAGAAGCAGCCCCCTTTTTGTCTGTCGTGTATCGCTTGACTGAGTAGGCTCTTCTTGCTCTTGGCTGCTCCGCGTCACACACACACACACACACACACGTACGTAGCAGAATGTGAGTGTGAGACAATCACACACTATGTGATAAGGTGTTTTTTGGCTGATGCATATGATACGGGACCCCTGAGAGATGCCTCCAATTCTGTTTTAAAGGGAAGTGATGTGATTGTCATAAAAGCTATGCACTTCATTTCACGCTTGCATGAGTACGATAGACTGGGAAGTCTTGGCTCCTCACGCAGTCGACGCAAACATGGCCTTTGATGTACAGTCGAGCCTCCATTTAACGGGTGGCATGAATTGCAGGGTTAATACTTCGAACACGAAGGTTGGATTCAGTTGGGACTCGGGACCGGGTGTTGGTAAACCTGGTCCCCGGTCAGTTGGGACTCGGGACCAGGTGTTGGTAAACCTGGTCCCTGGTCAGTTGGGACTCGGGACCTGGTTCCTCAGGGGTTGAAACCCCTGAGGGACGAACAAGTCAGTTGTTCCTACTGGGTTTGAACAACTTTTAGTGAGAGGAAGAAGAATGAGTGCTTGCATCACATTAAATGTCCGACAACAGTAAAGTGTTGAACATGAACAAGGTTGGGTTCTAGACTTGCAACCCCACAATACCTACAGGTGCTGCAATCAGCCATGCGCTAGGCTTGCTTTTTTGAGCTGGGATCGGGTCGGGCCATGCAGGCTGAGAATAGCTTCAAGCCTCCGAGCTTTCGAGCCCGGACCTGGGTGCGATGTATTGTTAACAGAGAGGTCGGGTTGGGCAGATGAAGTTTCAATTCGGGTAGGGTCGGGCTGGCTAAACATGGAAAATGGCTTCGAGCCTTCGAGCTCCGACTTGGGCTCGAAGCATCTCGAGTTGCAATTGCACGAGAACAACTTCAGCAGCTTGAACGACAGTGCGTAAATCTAGTCGGGCATGTGTGACAACTGTAAACTTGGCAGGGGGCTCCGTCTGCACTTCGATGGCTTGTGTGTGACCAAGTTTTGCCCACCCAGAAATAACCAAACAGTAGGGCATAAAACTTGCTTCTGAGCATCAAATGTTGCCAAAATCTGCATAAAATCTTTGCGGATTCCCTGGACAGAAATTGTCATGGGGATATTTTAACATTGCTATGAGTTTATACCCCAATAAAAAGTGGTTGAACAGCAAACATGTTGCTAAAACAAGACTCGACTGTATTTCTCCATCTCTCGTAGGTCTTTTTCAAGGCCAGGATCATGACGCGAGAGCAGCTCAGGAGGGAGGACGCAAAATCCGTGGGAGGAGGAGAGAAAAAACTGCCAACACCAGAGAAGCCAGAAAACCTCTCCGTGATCGTGGCCGTCGACGCGTCGAGATTCACTCGCGTCGCCACCATCTTGAGCAATGACGAGGGGAGGAATCTCACGGCCACGGAGGCGTCGGTGACGATCCACGGGTCCATGGCGAGCTCGTGGGGAGGTGACGAAGGAGAAGAAATGGCCTGGTCCGAGTCCCCGTTCAGGCTGACGCCAGACCACCGGATCCTCTACTTGGAGAGGGAGCCCTCGACAGTCCTGGAGGCCGGAGACGTGGTCCAGGTGTCCATCTTCTACGTGTCCGACGACGATGGACGGGAGGGCAAGAACTTCACCGTGCACATCGAAGTGGGGAAAGAGAGGGGTGACTTCGCGGTGCAACTGGGCTGCAACGAGCACAGCTTCCCCTGCGAGGAGTTCAGCCTGGAATCCGAGTGCAACGCGGCATGCGGCAGGGGGGCCACGAACCCCAGAGGATCTTGCACTTGGACACAGGGAAAGACCTAGTGAGTGCACAGCATTGAGAAAGTTGGGCTTAAAAATATGATTAGCAGGCGTGGATTGAACATTCAGCACCTCATGGGTTGTTGTTCACTGGGCTGCGAGATGGCAACTGGGTGTTTCTGCTGAACTGTAAAAAGTTTTGGACCTACTTTACCATCTTAAGTCGTGTCCAATTCAATGTTTCCTCCGTTTAACATGTACGTAAAACAGTGGCTGGCAAATTCTTCTATGAAGACAATTTGCCAAATTAATTTTTATCCTCTGGAGGAAGAAGATGTGATTTCTCCATCTCAGCTAAGGGTGAGTCAGATCCAATAATCTCGGTTAAAGGTTGATCCCGCGCACATCTTAAGGCTCTCCTCCTTTTTTTTTTTAGAAAGAAAAAGAAAAAACCTTTCCTATGACTCTCTGTTTACACAGGACAGAAGTTTTGGTAGGAATTCAAGTAGGAATGCATCAGACCGAGAAGTCTCAGTTTAAGGATTGAATGAGGATCTCGAGGGCCAAGTCAGAGTCATTCGGGATGTGCAAGTATTTCTTCGCCTTGTTTGTCAGGTCAGGTTCAATCCAAGACGAAATCGAGTCAGATCGGAGTCAAGACCTCTATAAGGAAGCAGTAATACATTGCCATGAAGTTAGAAACAGCCCTGAAAAGGGCTGAAGTGCCCTGTGCAAGTTTGCAAATATAAATTTTTTTGTGGAAGCATAGGAAATTCTTCAGCACCTAAGATGAAGTTTTTGATCAAGACTTCGAGCCATGGATTAAAGCCAACTATTTATTATGAGTCCTTATCCAAATGCCCTCCCTAACCCGTCCACAACGTAGTTGAAGCAGTCTCTGGGCGCTACCGGGATGACTTCCTAAGTGCCACAACGGACATTTTAGTCACTCAAAAACCATGAAAACGGACAAAAATTCATGACAGCCTTTTTTATGCCTAACCCAGCTAAAAAGCGAGTGGTTTTTATAACTCACTTTCAAAAACTAATACTCCTCTCTTACTTCAAGTGCTGCGTCGGGCCTCCCCGGGTACTCTACATGCAGTGCGGATCCTGCCACCTGCCCAGATCGGGTGTGCGACGCCCTGGAGGAGATGTCTGGCCATTGCCAACTGGACTGCCTGCCCAAAAGTAACTCTTATTATTGTATCTTCGAGCAAGAGACTCGTGCATCAGGATAGGCCTTTGCTGCAAACATGACTGAATCCTTAGCGACAAGGCCTAAAATTGCAAGTTGCAAATCCCAGGTCTCAATTTCCTTTCTTCCGCCCAAGCTGGACTGTGGGCATAATGAAAGTTTCCTCTAATTTAGTGGCGCTCACCACAACCTTCATCTACCTTCCTTGGCTCCATTTATTACGCAAGCTGAATGCATTTGGCCTTCTTTACTCCGAATTTCTTTGGGGGAAACTAACTCTTTCTCCAGTGCCTACTCTATGTTGCTATTTTTTTTGCCAGTCTAAGAGTCACTTTCCTCCAACTCTGCGGCAATTGCAAAAATTGCTCATAGATTGCGAAAAAAAGTTCAGTCTGCACACTTCAGATGAGCAATTCCACCTGCAAGTCCTTCGTGCCTGATATGGAAGACCTGCTCTCTTGTCCAAGATCAACCAGGGCATTGTGACATCAGAGGTGCATTTGTATCAATTGACTTTTGCCTCACCCTGTTGCCGAGAAGGCAGTACAAGGTCATTCCTGTATTTCCTGTAATATAAGCAACCCGTGCTTATTTTGGATGGGATTTCATGCCCCGGTGCTTGTATTGGAGGTGTTGCTTACAGTTGGGACCGGAGCAACGACTCGTGATTTTCTTCTTCTTTCATTTGAATCCTATATTATCATATTTTTTTAAATTTCGTATCGTCATAGTCAACTAATACGTTATGGGCTATGGGCTTGAAGGGCTCCGAATGGTTGGTCACAACTCTCTACACAGCAAATTTCTTTCTATTGTCAGCTGACTACACGAGTGACTTAAAATCTTTTAAGAAATAAGAGTTGGATATTCTTGAGGAATTCTTTGTATTAGAGGCGGAGCTCCATGATCCAAAGGTATTTTTGGAAATTTTAATTTTTGGCTTTGGTTAGGTCTCCCTGGTTTTGGGCACCTGAGTTTTTGCACAATCGAGTCTCATCTCTTCTGTCCTAGGCGTACATTTCTTGACTTGCTTATGACATGATTAAAGAACAAAATTCGACAGTTATCTGAACGACCCTTGTCAATGTTGACACATCTTTTCAGGTCACTTGACTGCTTTGGGCCCTCATCAGAGCGAATTTGCTGGCAGCGGTGGCCAAGACGAGACGATTTCGCAACTCTTGGCCAGACTTTGGCGTGGAAACAATACAACTGTGTGTAAAAATGTCCTCTTTTATTTATCTTTGCTGGTTTTCCATCGACACCGCTTTGCGCATAGGTATGCTCATGTCACGGAAGCAGCTGTTCTTGCGTGGACTATAGTCAGGCTCACTCAGTGATCCAGGAGGACCAGGAGAACTCAAATCTGTCTGGTGAGTAGAAGATTCGAAAAAACAAACCCTGCTCTAAGTGGCAACTCTGACTCCTTGCAATGGACAGAAGTCAAAAAGATGGAGACGACGAACGACGAGAACTTCTGCGGCACCTTCTGCCTTGTCTCCCTCTCTGTGTTTGGCATCGCTGCCGTCTTCTTCGTCACATTGGCTACTGCAATATGGCGACAGAAGTAAGTTTGCAAGCACTTCATTCGCCAGCAGAGTATGAGTGATATATTTCTCCTAAGTCTGTGCAGTTACTACTGCCGACGCTTGGACCCCAACCCCAAGCCGTTGTCTCCCCTGTCAGACAATGGGTTCCACTTCCTCAGGCACTCCCTGGACTACCTGGATGATCGCTCTTCGCAGGTAATATCACAGTTTTAAGTGCACTGGTTAAGGCTCATGTATACTTCATTCAAGCAGGCGACGTCACTTCTGACCGTTGACGGTGGCGACGGAGGCAGAGTTATCACTGGGGATCAGTTGCATCGGTCGGCAGAGGAAAGTCAATTCTGGCCAGTAAGAATCTGTTTATGCTGAGCGAGTGAGTCATACAGAACCATTACTTGATTTCAACATCAATATACCCAGCCTGACCTGAATCTGACCTGAACCTGACCTGAACCTGACCTGAACCTGACCTGAACCTGACCTGAACCTGACCTGAACCTGACCTGAACCTGACCTGAACCTGACCTGAAC
>JAAUXU010020973.1_pt1 | contig 46310 bp, 39 predicted proteins | sample 7278151 | NCBI WGS metagenome assembly JAAUXU01 (sample SAMN14350113, study PRJNA611818) | marine sediment metagenome | isolation source: surface marine sediment (1.8m) | place: French Polynesia: Moorea | collected 2018-08
CGGCGCGGCGCGCGCGCCCCCCCCCCCCCCCCCCCCCCCGGTATGTTCATTGTCCGGGTATGCATGAACGTGCAGGGTACAAAAGCAGTCTCATGCTCGATAAACGCTAAGACGTAAGACTTGATCTAGGCGAAAGTGCATTCTGTATAAGATATCGACAACGAGATGCCACATGAATTTATTCCAAAATCTCAAAGTCATGGTTGCTACATCACCAATTTTTGAATTATAGACGCTTCTTGAAAGCTTTTGCCATGCCCGTGCCCACCCTGTAGGAAGACGGAGCAGACAGGCAGACCTGGCGGTAACATGCGTACTAATGCACATGCACGACAGTTATTCATTGACGACTTCCCACACGACGCATTTCACGTCCTGGCCTCAGCTCACATACAAAGTTAACCCGATCTGACACCTTCCCCACCAAAAAAAGCAACAGAACTTTCTCCTTTCTTAGTCATGGAAAGAACATTGGTAGGCCCATAAATAAATTCCAACCAGGAGAATGGAGCCGAAGAAATATACCTGGAGCAGAGGCTTTTTCTTGGAGAGGAGAGAGAAATGGCATTGGCACAAATGAAGAAATTGGTCGACTGGAAACGAGCCTTCTTAATGAGTCCGCGTATCTCACTTAACGGATATTTTTTGCTCTCAGCAGTGCGAAATGGGAAGCTCAAGCCTCTGACTGGCGAAGTCGTGCCCGAGGATCAAGGTCGAAAACAGTGGAAAGTTCCTCCTTTATTACTGGCTCGGCAGTGCTGGTACAGGGTGTCCGAAAGAATGTTGAGTTGTTATTCATCAGCAATTGCTTCTCTTCTCGCTGACACTACGCGTGCACAGGGCCGCGCATAAAACTTGCACAAGGTGTTACTTTCTGCTTATTTTTCTGCTCCAGATGCAACACAACCGGTCACTTGGGCACAGGAGACAGCTACCATCAGCATGCAACATCGTGCAATTGAGTGCATTTTGGGTTTTTTCCTGATGACAAACTGTGCTGATGTAGTCAAATGGTTTTCAACAAGAAGTGTCTTTTTGAGCCCCCCTCTCAACACACAGTTAAACCCACTTTGTTTTCAGTTTCATTTGACTACAACACTTCAGTTCTGCATCTACAAAGTACCTAAGTAGGTCCACATTAAATTTCACTTGTGCACTAAACACATTCATGTATTTGTACGCAGAGAAGGGACCCTAAACACCCAGCCCGACTTTTCATCGCTTCAAGTAATATTTACATTCTGAACGACCACAGTGCAACGTTGTCAGCCTCTTCCACTTACTTGTCCTCCTTGCTCTGGCAAAATGTGTCAGCAATGGCGGTGCTGCCAAGTTGCCTGAGTTGCAGTATGGCAATTCTTCAAAAAGGTCATTCAGCACGAGGCCATTTTAAGGCCGTCAAGGCCAATGGCCCAAAGCCCATGTCCATACTAGTGTTGCCAATCGGTTGAGTTGAAATCGAAATGATTTCGAGTTCTCCTTGCAAAAACTCGAAATGAACATTTCAAGTAACAATATGGCAAGACTAGTCAGAAAGAGAATGGGGATGAGGCTGCTGACTGGCCTCTCTGCTGGGCTCATTGGTCATCGCTCAAAGGAGCAGAAAGACACATAAAAAAGAGAGTTCAGCTCAGGTTGTAGTGCCTATTCGAGATGTACATGGTCAATTACTGCATGCAAAAGAGGTCAGACATTTGAGTGTGCTTAGAACTTTGGCTAGGGTACTTTAAATTCGATGAAACGTCATGTCCGCCTGTGCAGTAATCATGCAAGACAGTTGTTGTCATCTTGGACCTAGTTGGGCACATCCATTGAACTAATGCATCAAAACTCCTCCATAAGCATAATGACAACTCATGATGAGCTGTACAACTGTTGGAATTCGCCATTTAGCATTCTATCAGTTTCTGTCTCGTACAATATTTGAAAACCTTGAAACTCAAGTTGACACTCAAAATGTCCACTAAAGTCAAAGTTGAAACTCACAATGTCCATAAACTCAAAGTTGAAACTCAAAATTTCCAAATTCTGATATTTTGGGCAACACGAATCCATACCAGTCGCAGAAGCACGTAAAGTGCCGATAGGCAGTAACAAAGGTGCACACAATCACTTTCTTTTTTTTAAAGTAATATAGATAGGTAGGCAGAAGATAAAGGGAGTGTGCACCGTGTCCTGTAGGTGGTTGCAATTTTCGAACCCTCTTCATTCAGCATGGATTCTTTCACTGAATTCCTAAAGTGTCCGCAGACGCTATGGCCTTGTCTGGCGTGTGTCAGCACGTGTCTGGGAGATGGGGGAGTCGATGCAATACGAAGGCATTCAGAAAGATAAACAGGCAGCAAGCAAAAGGCAGAAAAAATGAAGAAACCCCAAGGAACCCCGGGACAAAATAGAGAAAATCAAGAGCTGAAATTGGTCCTATCACCCACCATTTCTTAAAATATGTGCTCACAACATGTCCCAAAAAATGAGACTTAGTGATCAACACCACACATGGAACCATTGGCACCATATAAATCCTGCAGATGCTAAAAAAGAATTGATGCAATCCACACGGTATGAGGAAAGTTAGTTGGAGGCTAGTTGGAGCGATATATCTCTGGGTCACCCTGTACATGCCACAGCGTACATTGATAACGAAGATTGTTGTTGACGCACATTTAGCTGCTTTCAGTGGAGGTCTAAAGACAATTTCTTTAAAAAGACTTTGATATGCACCTAAAGAGATGAAAATGTGCATTACGTGAGGGAGACTTGAGTCAAATGCAGCAAGATGTCCACCATCATTATATTTGTTTTTATGCTGGTCCTCGCCACCTTGGTCTATAAGAAGTGGCGTGACCTTTCCCAGTGGGATCACTTTCCTGGTCTGACCAAGTTCAGCAGCCTTCCTCTGATTGGACACTCTTACAAGCTAGGGGGGCACCCTATCAAGGTTTTGGAGGAAATGAGGAAGAAGTATGGCAACATCTTCAGGCTGGATGTTGGAGCAAAGCCAACAATCTTCCTCTGTGACTACAATGACATCTCGGAGGCATACAGGCAGGATTTGTTCAATGGGAGAGGCTACCATGACCTTACAGGAATGGAGTATCTAAAACCTCTTGATCCTGATGGCCAACGATCGGGAATAACTACAACAGTAAGTGACAATGACCATCTTGTGCCAGTCAATAAAGAAGCAATGCGGTTGGGGCCTATTATTTCATGAGTGAGGTGCAAGGTCACCAAATGATGATCCCCAAGACATAAAGCAATCATGTATGAGTAGATGGGTGCATGCATGTTGGTATGATTGCATTGAGTTAAGATTCCCCGCAGGATGGAGCAACATGGAGAGAGCTGCGAAAGTTTATTCTTGGACAGTTCAGTGATATGGGAATTGGCAAGAATTCCACAGAATCAGTTATCTGTCAAGAGTCTGAAAACCTGATTGAAGAACTTAACAAAGCCGTAAAGGAACAAGGAGAAGGTCGCTTGTCCATGTGCCAGAGATTCATGCCAGCTGTCAACAATGTCCTCTGGAGGATACTGAATGGCCGCTTGACCTCGCAGAGCGATCCCGAGGTTGTGGCACTCACCAACCATATCACAGCCGTGATGGCAGTGTTTGATCCCGGTCATCTGTCCAATTTTTTGCAAGTGACCTACGGGTGGGTTGTCCGTGTCTATAATTATCTGGGCCTACCCAACTTATCCACTGCTGCACAACCTTTGCGGGCAAGTTTAGAGAAAAACATCCGGGAGGGCAGACCAGATTACGAGGGAACTTATATTGAGCGTCACCTGGCAAAATTGGACGAGAACAAGAACAATCCTGGGAGTGCATTTCATGGAGCAAAGGGGATGTGTCACCTCAAGGGAGTCGCATTTGACTTATTCTTGGCAGGTAAGTTCGAGTGATTTGATCCACGCTGATTATGAAAAAGAACTTTTGTTTCATTTTACTCAAAAAATAGCACATATTGATTGCCAAAGCAAAGCTAGTCTGCCAGGCATATGATTTGATGAAAACATGTACATCGAATAACTTAGCAAAGTAGTTCATTTTTGAAGTGTTACACGAGTATTCTCATCGATGCCTGAAGGAGGAACATTGGGTAAAAATGTGTATGCTCGTTTCTGATAGGGTTAGCATGCTTTGAACTCAAGTTTGCGCACTAAGCATTTTACAGTTTTGATAGGATGTAGACAGAGTTGGAGAGCTCTCTCCTCAGGGATCCATTTTTGTGTAACTGGTGCACTGTCAGAACACTGATTTCCAGCCAATATCAGGTTAGTACTGACCACTGTACGAGGGAAGTGCTGACTGCTGTGCAGAGCTCGTCAGGATTGGTGCGACAGGTATGGTATGACTTGTCATGACAAGAGTGGCATACTGCTCTAGCACATTTCTCCCCAATACTCCTGCAATGATAGACAATAGTCTCAAGTACAACTGCAATATTGCAATATTTTTTTTACTTGAAACACTCCCTGCCCTTCTTTGTCTCCATGGTGCCCCTAACCCTCTGCTGCTGCAGAATCCGCTAGACAGTTGATCTGTGAACACCCATTAACTTGCAGACCTGATTCACAGTTTTTCCTGCGTTAAAATGGCAAAAGACTTCCTGCCCCTGAAAGATGGTTAGGTTGGCTGGCATCACTCCATAGCCACTAAAAGAGAGTCCATGCAAAGCTCCTCAAAGTCTCCAACCTCAACCTGATGTAGCACTGCTGTTTGTTGTCTCATTGTGTTTATTTTTTTGCATCCGTCAAACAGTTGAGACAATTTATTCAAAGCGGGAAATTTAAATATAAATGTGAAGCCACGCGTGGCTTGTTGCTAATTTCCAAGTCACACCAATCCTGACAAGCTCTGTACCAGTGCCACTGAGCAGATCCTATCTGTACCATACTGAATATCTAGATGGGATAGACAAAATCAACTCTGCATTGCTCAGTGCAACAATTACTGTCAAATGTCCAGTGCATGATAGATGCTCAACCATTAATGGCACTACTGTTTGTTGTAAGGTATGCGATCACCTCTAGTAGTAATTTGTTTTGTGAATAACTTTTCTACCCTAGGTTATGACCCTCTAATGGGTTAATACTTAATTGAGATATTTTCATCGTTTTAATGCTTGAACACCCCTGGTTTGAATTTTTAGAAAATGTGAATGGTAAGTATTGTGAAGCAGGTTCAACAGGGAGAGTGACTCATTGGTGCTGGTACCGCTGCTCCAGTGCTCAATGCAGAAGAGAACAATGCACCTTTGTTTAACACCTTTGACTTTTCAAGCACTGCATCTCTAGGGTGGTCCAGGCAGAGATTAGGACAATAAATTACAATTCTGATTAACTAATCGCTACTGATTACAATTCTGTGTGCACTTAATCTAGAGAGGCCAATTGTTCTAGTTAATTTCTACATGTAAAAATTCTCATTCTGGATTATCATAGATGATGGACAGCAGCGACTGAGACGAACACTGTATTTAGTGTTGCAATTTAATCTTATTCTGCTTAGCTAGGTCTCATCCTGAAAGATCCTTGTCTGCCTGCTCAATGTTGGAGACTGAAGTTAGGGGCAAAAATGTTTCCTCTCTTCTAGGTACGGACACAACAGCCACCTTTATAGAGTGGTGCATCCTGTACATGTGTGCCTACCCAGATGTGCAGGAGAAGCTGCATGCAGAAGTGAAGGACAAGGTTGGCTTTCGCACCCCAAACCTGTCTGACCGAGGCCACACTGACTATGTGAACAGCTTTCTGGAGGAGATAATGCGACACAGCCGCCAGATGGATCTCTGTCTCCCACATAACGTCATGGAGGGCACAACCTTCAAGGGGTTTCATTTCCCCAAGAACACTCAGGTGTATGCCCACATCAACCACGTCCACAATGACCCAAGCTACTGGAGTGAACCTGACCTGTTCAAGCCCGAACGATACCTTGTCAATGGTACTTTCAAGAGTGACCCTCGCGTCTCATTCTTTGGGATTGGAAAACGTCGCTGCCTGGGGGAGGTCTTGGCCAGGGCAGAGTTCTATGTATATGTCGTGGCTCTGATTCAAAACTTCAAGTTCTCTTTCCCTCCAGGAAAGGAAGCCTGTTTTGACTACACACCAGGCATAGTTTTCTATCCCAAGAGCTATGAGGCTGTCTTGCAGCCTCGATTGTGAGATATATCCAGTCAGACCTAATGTCAACCCTGACTACCTATTTTCTGAACACGGCAATATCAAGGTTTACAAGTATTGATCAATTCTTCAATCATTATCCAGTTGTTACGGCCATGTATTCGGGGAGGTAATGAGAATCTATCCTTCCTCTAATGGGCCCGGTCACATTTTTGTTGTTCCCTGATTCCTCCTACATGGGTTCAGAGATTCTGACCCCTGTTTGGGAGGCAAGCCCCCCTAACTTGAGTAGTGACACTGGGTAGGTGGAATTGCAACTTATACTCCCGTGAGATTCACAAACACATTTTTTCAACTCCATTGAATTCATGACAGAAGAGTGCAGCTGATGACACTAAAATGGGAAGAGAAAGAAAGAGGAATCACTCAGTACAGTCTCACCCAGGAAGCAAAACAAAACGAAGAGTTAATGGGCCAGACGCCCACGAGAAAGTCCTCCGCCCCTGTTCCCTAGTGTACTAAAATCCTGCAATGTATATTCATTTGTTCATTCATGTGTCTTGCATTGGCTTGGCCAAACTTGGACCCAGAGGATCCCCCACTTGACAACTTGGTATGGAGCCATCCTTTGGCATTGGTCAGGTTATGGGGAGGGGGGGGGAAGGTGGATCTCGAGACAATTTTGAGGTCAACATCAAGGTCAAAGGTTTTACGTTCTACATACAGAGAAGGGGAAGAGAAGAAAAGGAATGATCCAGGCTTGACTCGAATCCGGGTAAAATGTGATGAGCCAAACTATGGCTCTGTTTGGCCCAGCCTGTGGACAAAGAGCTAGAATGTGAACTGATGAATGGTCTGGACGGTTCTTAGGATGACAAAATTCACTGCTTCAAGCCATGGCTTCGGTCTCACCGGACATGATCTTGTCAGGCAGGTGTAGGCCACAGCCAAAATGATTGAACTCTAGCATCAAGTCAAAATCGACGAGATGGTCAAAAATGGCGATGTTACCATATCTGTTGAAAAATAGACCGCCATGGTGCTCAATAAAAGGTTTATGGTTTACTGCTCAAATCAGCCATCTTTAAAAAAAATAGACCTCGTGCAATTATTGTGCCCAGTTCTGTACATAGGCTGAGGTTTTGTGTAGGGTCTTCATCACTAAATCTCAAATTTTGTGAAATGGTCGGCACACAGATAAGAAAAGCTGTAGGGAGAGAGCGCAAACTTTCCCTGCTGCTCCTAGAGTTTTCTTGCGGTCCTTGAGTATTCCATAAAATCAGCTTTTTCTCTTTATCACCATTTTGCCTTTGCCTTGGAGAAAATGGTAGCAATTTTCAACTTTTGTGAACGCCTTCCTAAATTTCCAACTCAACGAGTCATGTGAATTTACTGACACTGCACAAAATCCTAAGTGTCTGCAGATGTGAAGAAAAGAAAAGAAATTCTGAAATGCAAGCGGCATGAGCGAAATAATGTTAGCTGTGGGTTCAGTTCTAGGACACCCTGTATAATAGCAGCTATGTCGACCAATTTCACCGCCTGAGTGTTCGCCAACCCTGTCCGTGGTCTTGTTCAGGTTGTACAGGGATCCCAAGAAGAGCCTGAACACCACGATAACGTTGAAAATGACGACGAGGTTGAGCAACGGAAGCACGTTGTCGTGTAACAAGTGCATGAGTTGGCGGTACGTCCGCCTCAGCTGCAGCAAAGTCTTCCTGGACAGGACCATATTCTTTCGGTGTCTGTAAGAAAACTGCTTCTGCGTGACCATTTCTATCTAAGAAAGCTTAAAAAAATTGCATTTTCTGCGTGTCCTCATTGTTGCAGCTCAAAACAAACCCTTGACTAGGGCAGAGTCTGGATTGAGCTGCAAATCGAAACCACCTCTACTGAAGTGGCAGCAAAATTACCGTCAAGTCGACGTTCGTTAAATTGAGACGTTACTGTTCAACCGTGCAGTAGGAGGAAGCAGTTTTCTCCGGTACGTTTGAGGTTGGTTGGGTCTTCTGTTCCACTCTCCAACTTTCGTGCACAAGCAGCGACTGACGACAGCGGCCTTAACAGCAACAGAGGCAATGAAAGGTGACACCATTCATCGTAAAAGAAAAAAGTCTTTACCGAGGCCTGAGGCAGCATTCATTTAGCACACCTGTGCTGGGCCTTGTGCCGCCTGCTGCGGTCGTCCCACATGTCTTAGCCGTAGGATTAAGATCGATTAAGTAGGTTAATCGTTGGCCTAGGGACGTTACCTAGTTAGGTTTGTCGCCCGCCTTGGCTTAACCAATATATGGATAGGTTAGTACATTAGTTTGATTAGTCGCATCAGTTGCGTTATTTTCATTAGAAAGTTATATTACTGGGGTTTAGTTACATTAGTTAGGTCCAGTCGCATTAGTGGGTTTAGTCGCATCAGTTGAGTTAGTTTCATTAGCAAGTTAGATTAGTGGGTTTAGTCGCATCAGTTGAGTTAGTTTTATTAGCAAGTTAGATTAGTGGGTTTAGTCGCATCAGTTGAGTTAGTTTCATTAGTAAGTTAGATTAGTGGGGTTAGTTGCACCAGTTGGGTTAGTTTTATTAGTAAGGCAGGTTAGTGGGGTTAGTTACATAAATTGGGTCGGTTTCATCTGTTGGGTCAGTCACACCAGTTGGATTAGTTCCATAAGTAAGTTAGATCAGCGGGATTAGTTACACTTGTTGGATCAGTCACATTAGTTTGGTTATCCACATTTGTGGGGCGTTGGTTAGATTAGTACGTTGATTGGGTTACTTTTGTTAGCTAGATTGCGTCCTCTTGTCATACTCGTTGCCTTTTCCTAAAGTACCGTTGCACCAGATTCATTAAAATAAGGAAGAGATGTGCTTACTTCGCGTTGGGGAATAGGAATCTTTGGTTCCAGCTGCTGTGGAGAATCCTGTAGGAATCGCTCATCTCGGTGTCCGCAGTGAAGCTGGACAAGGGCCTGTCGCGGAGCAACGGCTTTGACGGAGACGGCACGGGAGATTTGGTCTGAATGAAGCGATTCTGTTAGGAAATTTAACATCAGAGCTTTTTTTCGTTACTCCCTCTTACATCAGGATCGATCTTGGCTCTGATGAGGACGTCCTTTTCTTCGATAGAGTCTTTGATCCTGAGAGTGTCTCTCTTTGATGCAGGGCAAGAGTCTGAAGAATCCTGTCCATCGAGTACGTGATGGTAGTGAAAGAGATGGTAGGACTGCACTGCGTGTGTCGAGCCAAAGCATTGAGATGTGCTTACCTGATCCTCCTTCTTGGTGCTCTCGCCTTTCTTGGTCGGTTCCTCCTGGTCCTCCGAGATCAAGGCAGCCTTCTGCTCGTGCACGGCCTTGGAGGGGTCGAGGAAGCGGTCGCGCATCTCAGTGACGTACTGATTGCGGCTACGAGGCATGGTTGGTGGATCTCAGTGCTGAAGGGGAACGAAAAGGACACATAATAGAGGGTTCTTGTGACACAGACGGACAATCAGTACAAAAGTGACCTGAACATTAACTGTATGAGCGTTGTTATTCACAAGGAACGTTTGTTCGGAATCGTCGAGCGAGAATCTCGCAACCTCTTACAGGGAACAGAAAGTCCAGAGCTTCCAATCCCCTTTGCTTGTCCTTTTAATACACTTTTGCTGATATGTTTAAAGATCTGCTTTAGACGCTGAATGCAAAACAACAATCTCTCGTTGTTTTACGACTGTTATAAAACACATGACCTATAAAACATAAATGTGTTTAAGTTTCTCAAGCGACTGTAGCTGAAGATATCACGTGAATATGACTATTTCACACATCTGTCTTTCAAAGATTTCAAAGACAGATTTCACACATCTGCTTCATGTCTTTCAAAGTTGCCACTGCAAGCTTTTTCCCACCAAAAGTGTCATTTTCGGTGAGCTTTTGGGCTTTTTCCTGCACTCCACATTATGAATGCCTCTGTTCATATGACTGATTCGAGTGGCCAAAGTCATTTGCAAATGCAGGAATAATTACTCTGTCTAGATTGTCTCTCCCCAGTCTTTAAGTCAGACTGCTGTTATGGCCAGGCAACAATATCGACATTGATTGCGAGGAGAACCTGGCATGCAAGTTACAATATTACAGAAATTGTGTTTTAATCGTGGAATCTTGACTTTTTCCCGAAACCTTCTCCGCAGAACCAGTCATTTTAGGTCAAACGATTACTCGACATGTTGTAAAAGTGCTTTTCGACCAAGGCCTAGCATTTTAGGCCTAAAATTGCATAGGCTTGGTGAAAAGGCCTAAAGGTGTGATGAATCACAAATTATGAAAGTGAAGCAAATTCACAGAGGTGTAAACGCAGCTGTCATGACCATGGTCTTATGCAGAGTAACAGAGTGCGCAAAGGAGATTCGCAATGTGGCAAATCTCGTCAGTCCACCCTGTGCAACAAGCCCTCTCCCCTCTTTTGTCCTTTATTCCCCCTTCTTTGGGAAAAAGCTGGTAAGTCGACGACGACAGGTGTACAAAGGTGCATCAATGTGTATAATGACTTAATAGGTGCTTAAAAACTTGCGTGCCATAAACAATACAAGAAAGAGAGTTACCAATGTGAGGGGAAGGAGGATGTTTGCTCTACACCACAGTTCTATTTTTAACCTCACAACAAGTTTTTTTCAACATACGTGTAATTAGCACTTTTTTAAGTATGATAACTGTGCTTTGCATACGTACTCACGCATATGCAGAGTAGTGATACGCGATTGCTCCCTGACAAAGTACCAAAAAATGTCAACGACTCGGAATTTTAGACTAAAATACCAAATAGAAAGGTTATCGGGGGCAAAAATTGGGGCAAAACGAGAAAAACTCTTTTTGGATTTTTTACAGGTACTTGAAGAAGTAAAATTACACTTTTTTTCACTCACACTAGTAAAAATTTTACCTTAAAATTCCGACTTCTGCTAATTACAAGCTGATTGTAGGTACAACAATGCCGCCATTGTCAACAAATAACGTTTACCTGCTCACTGTTCACGTAGTGGACCCGAGTTGGGTGAAAACGCAGCAAAGAAGCCCAAGCACCCGAGCTTACTGGATCACGCACAGGCACAAAGCTGCTCAGTCGTGTTCATCTTGAAGCCGTGGTCCAATCACACCTCGTCAGTAACTCAGTGCATGATGCTATGTGCAGGTATCGTGGTGGTTTCGATATCACACGAGCTTCAAACAGCAAAAAGCTGGGGAAAACTCCTACTTCTTTCAAGCTGCTGCGCTTTGCTGGGCGTTGGGGCACAAAAAAGTGGGCTTGAAAGAGAAACGCAGCAAAAAAGGCCTTAAAGCTGCATTGATGCACTCGTGCTTGCGGCGACGACTTGTTAGATGACTTAAAAAAAAGCTCAAAGCAGGAAAAAAACATCGTTTGTGTAAGCTGTTGTAATAGTTTCCTAACGCAAATGGGGGGAACGCCAACAGCGCCACGCACGTCAAGGACGAGACGGTTAAGTTAAGCATAGACTTCAATGTATAATCAATGTATAATGTTAAAGACTTGTTTTCATCAATAAATTAACTCTCGTATACATGACAACTATGATCACGGTGCTGCTGCCCAATTTATTTCCATTACGTCATGAGGCTCCAATACACGCAGTGGAACCTTCATATGAGACCAACAGTCCCTACGAGCATTAAACTGCTGTAGCACTCTAGTATATTAGTATCCTACTCACTGCAAAAAACTGCAGGTCATTTTCAGCAAGTCCCTGTATAGATTTTTGGTTGATTTTTTTAATTTTGTTTTGTTAGAGTGTCAGTTGGAGAGATTGACTTAAAACATTCTTGGCTGCATCAAAGATGAGACCAAAACTAAAAAGCATTATATTGAAACTCAGTGTTTATAACGCTCAATCCACAATCTCCACAGCAGGTGCATCCACCTCGTCATTAAGAGCATTACGTGAAAGAGGGGGGAGAATCCTCCATGGGGAGTCTAGGGATGCTCAAACCCTCCCTAGCATTTTTTTTGTAATTTTGGTCATCTCTTGAATGGGGTTATTAATGTTTTGAATTACAACAAAGCTCAGTGCCTATATACACTTTCCAGCACAAGCAGTAAACATTGTGCTAACATCCTACAAAAAACGAGTTGGAAATCTCCATGGCAACAGGCTATAAACGATCTATTTTTTGGTGAGGATACTTATTTATTCGGTATTTAGTGAGGTTCTGATGGCAAGGGGGGATTCAGAATCACTGCAAGAACCCGATTCTTGGAGCTGATTCTCAGAGAGAGGTTCCACTGGCGTACAACTATTGCAAACTGCATGTCTCTGTGCTGTCATGCTACATATCTGATGTCTTTTTAACGCTTAGGCAACTGCATAGAAGTTTGAGACAAAAGTGTTTAAGGCCATAGTGTTTAAGGCACTCTTCTTCTTACCTCAGTGGACGGTCGCTGCGACTGAAGAGTCCGTCTGCATCGACGTTGTCACGCTCACCAACCCTGTCGGAGTCCGACTGGATCCATTTCCACCCCCCAACTCACCCTCTCTCGTCCCCTACGGAGCTTTCTACTCCTTGCTGTTGCTACCGGAAAGGAAGTCCCTTTGTTACGCTCTTCCACGCGTGCGTAGCACAAAAATATCTTTAGTTTTTATCAGGACTTTAATCTTTAAGGACTCTTCGGTCCGAGACCGCCAACTTTTTTCTTCTTCGCAGTGCAAGATTGCTAAGGCTACGCATATGTGCGAGTCCTATGACGCCGTCGGGGTCGACGACGACGACGGCGGCGCCATCGGTTTGAAAGCGGGCGTCGTTGAACCCTCCCTTTTGTCTGTAGTAGCAAAATGCTTTCTTTTTTTTCTTTTATTCTGCGCGTGCGCTCGTTTGAGTTGAGAAAGCGTCTAAATGGGGGGTTTTGTGCAGTAGAGGGTGGGTTTTTCTTCCTTCAGTAGTAAAGGTTGGTCTCAATCAATAATGCATGCGAGACAGAGAGACCTCAGCAAGAATGTTATTCAGATGTATGTGTATTTTTAAAGTCACAACCTTTTAGAAAGAAGAATCCGACTAAATCTCTAGCACATCAACTCTCCCTCTCCCCATTTCTGAGCCTAGTGCTGTGCTCATAACGACTCGTCCTCTATAGGGGGAAATTACCCACCCCACACCCCCACGCACATGTGCACCCCCCCCGTCCGTACGCATGTGTGCGTGAGGGGACTTTTTCTCTCATATATATTTCAGTCGATATTTTCGTTAGCCGCAAATGGCAGCCGGAGTCATCGACTTCTTCTCCCATTCATAAATAGTTGATTCCTCCAAAAAGCAGCCATCACCATCATCATGTTCACCGTGATCACCACGTCGCAAACGAGATTATCGATGCGCCATCGGCGGCGCGTGTTGCGCCCGTTGGACCCGTGCAAGTCCGGCTGCGGCAACGCAGCCGGACCCAAACTGTGACACTTTTGGGTGGAAGAATGGGTGGAGAGAGAGAGAGAGAGAAAAATGGGCGATGGGGAAACCACGCTGACGCGCGCGCGTGCGCGCACGCTGGTCACAAATTGCTCCAGTGACCTCAGCTTAACAACGCTGGATGCGACCAAGTTTTAGTTGCTGTCTCCTGTCAAGCTGCAGATTGAAGGCATGGGGTTTTTGTTGCTCCCCTCCTGGCGTAAAAAGGTCAATGTGAAGTTCTACGGCTTCCAGAGGGTGGCGAGGTTGGAATTCTCCTCGTGTATAATTCTCTCGTTAGCGCCAGATCCTCCAATCAGTGCTGTTTGATCAGGGAAGTGAGGAAAAAAGCAACATGAAATAACAAATACAATTCTCTTACCTAACCATCATTTAATAATGAAAGGGGGGTGGGTTGAACTGCCATTTATCTATAAGGCCAACAGTGATTCGTTGTCGATCTTTGTCACAAAAGCCTTTAATTTTGTAAAGTGATGTGTACACAGCAAGAAAAACAAGGGGAGAGAGCTCAAACTTTCTCTTCTACTTTTTTGAGATTTTTTTGTCTTTTGTGGGCTCAATTCTCTCTTCATCACCCTTTGTCTCCAAGGAAATCAGAGCCACTTTCAACAACTTTCATAAATGTCTGTCTTCATTCCCTTGTCTGCACCAAATCAACGAGTCATTTGAATCTGCTCCAACTGACACTGTACAAAACCCCAAGACTCTTTGAGGAGAAAGAACTGCTGAAAAGCAAGGGGTGCAGGAGTTAACTCCGAGCTCAAGAGAAGCAACATCTCTGGGACACCCTGTACCAGGTGTTTCAGGATTCTTAGTCCACTGTTGAAGAGGAAGTTCTCTCTAGAGCATGCGAGAGCTTTCGCCAGTGCCTTCAGTTCGTGCGTTGGCCCAGAAGGAGGCGTGTTCGAGAAATGAAAGCTATGAAAAAAACTTTAAATGTGTTAAAAAGTTATTCTTCAGCTGATCGATAGTGTCTCTTTACTGAAAAATCTCAACGATTTCGACTTTTTTCAGCGATGTCTACTCTGGGCTGGCCGTGTTTGCTTGTTTGTTTGTTTAAGCAGTTATTCTCACTAGTTAATTTAACTCCGATTCTCTCGTTGGACGACTTATTTTTCGTCAAGCAGAGAATTCTTTCTGTATCTCTTATGAACCTTGAGATCGATCTTGTTCAAATAATAAAATCTTCCTAGGAATTCTGAAACACCCGGTAGACTTATTTGCAACCAAAAGTTTCCTAACAATACAACCCCTGTCAGCACTTTAGTAGCAATTAACATCCGGTCTAAAAATAAACTGCCAACCCTTTTTTTCACATTCCCTTGGATGAATGAATGTTTTCTGTCAATTCCGCGAATTTTGCGTGAAGACTCCGGACTCGAATGTTGCTGACTCCGAAGACGACTTCTGAGGCCGGGCAGAGGTGAAGAAGCCTCCATCGTCGTCGCACCAGAGCAGAACGTCCTCGATTCTGTGAGAGAGGTGAGAAAACGTACGCGCATTGAATTAATCAGAGGCTCGAACATGTTTTAGAAGACTGGACCTCAACTATTGATCGAAGGGGGGGGGGGGGGAAGAAAATGAACATAACCGGTTCACCTGGCAACAAAAAAGACCCCGAGGTGATCATTTCTGAGCCGGTGCGTGGGCGCTCTCAGACTGCAGATTACGGGATGAAATTTCAGTGCTCAGAATAACTTTTGCTGTCTAATCTGTCGTCTTAGAGGACAGGGGGACTTAATGCTGGGGCCTCATAAATGCTTATATCCCTCCAATGGGAAGAAATATAGCTGGAGGAGGAACTCGAGCTTGAGCAAATAGGCTTGACGGGCAAAAATATTGTTGGGTGACATGAGTAGGCAAGAAGGGAGGCTAAAGAGGCCTAAAGTGGGTCATCCTCTTTTTTTTGTCAGATGCATTTTCGCGCCATCTATCAGTTAGCAATGAGGGAGGCAACAAAATCTTGTCCTCCCAAATAGAGAGGATTTTTTACTCTGCTGAAAATCTTTTTTTTTTCTTGGGAAAATAACTGCGTCATTAACTCCAAGTTGTATGTATGACAGTGCAGAGAGGAGGAATGGGGGAAATGAGAGACACTCCTCTTCTCTTTACATAACAACAGGCCTCCCTTTGAAAGCCTCAGTCTGGAAAAAAAAATCAGTGGAGTTGGGAAGGAGGAAGACTGGAGAGAGAGAAACCCCCATTACCCAGGCAGGTGGTGGCTCTCTGCATGTTCATTGCCCTCCACCACCTCGGCCACCAGGAGGGAAAAGGAGTATAAAGGGAGTGGGTGCACACCCAAAAATTTCATTACTCCCTCCAGTCAGTCTGGCTGCGTGACGACGAGTGGAAGGAGCTGCTACCGAGTCTTGGACTCCACCAGACACAAGTAGGTCCTGCAGTGAGTGGAAGAAGGTGCTACTGAGACTTGGACTCCACCAGACACAGTGAGTGGAAGGAGGTGCTACTGAGTCTTGGACACGACCAGACGCAATGAGTGGAAGGAGCTGCTACCGAGTCTTGGACTCCACCAGACACAAAAAGGCCCTACAGTGAGTGGAATGAGCCCGGACACTTCAGAGCTCTCTTCTCGTCGGCAAAAGAGGATCTATTCAACGCCTACTGGGCAGGAGTAGTAGCGGTTTTGTCTCCTGCCCAGCCTGAAGTCGAACGCAAATATCTAATTGGCAAGAAATTATGGGAAGCTGAAGAGGCTCAAGTGGGAGAATCTCCTTGAAGAACTCTGTAGGAGCAGAAGGTGATTGTTGCAGCGCAGCAGCAACGAGGAGGCCATCATCATCAAGGCCCAGCTCGCACACTTCGAGCGCTTCAGCAGAGGTGAGCTAAATGTTTGTTTCCTTATCAGTGAAAAAAAAAAAGTGACTCGTGTTTCTCCGGGCCAACATTATCGATCCCCGACAAGGGTCAGGTCTCAGTGGGACTTTTCCCCCCTCCTGCGTATCAGGATTTTAACGGCACGTGGAAATTGCAGCATAAAGCTGCTGTGGTGGGAGCAAAAAAGTAAAGTTGACTTCCCCAATTATTCATCATCCCCTCAGCGGCAGCAACAAGTAGTATTGACCTACTCCTATTACTTTTTTTTGGGAGGGGGGGAATACGCGTGGAAAAAAAGGGGAGGTTACGGCCACAGACGGACACTCCTGATATTTGGACAGCGTGGCCGCCGCCGGCTGTTAGTACACACCGTGCTTGCTGTGCTGAAGTAGTAGCAGCTTGTGCAGTCGTCGCCGTCGTCGCCGTCGTCGTTCCTCCCCCTCATTAGATATCCTCTGTTTGACGTTGACGTGTCCGGTCGAGTAGTAGTGTGGGACTGGGCTCTATACAAATAACTCTTGTCTGAGTAGGTATCGCGATCTGGAGAAGAAGAACAGAGAGATAAAAGTGTGCTGAAAATCGCCCCCCCCCCTTATGTCCAATGATAGATATGTGATTGGCTGATCGAGTGGAGTTTCTGGAGGTAACAGAAGCTGCGTTGTTGTACATGTGCTTCTCGTCCAAGATGCTGCTCTGCGTCTTGGACGAGGTCTCGCTCCAAGTGTTGACTCTCATTTCTTTGAAAAGCGCACGTGGCTTCAATTATCATCTGCTGCTGGCTGGGACGATGTTGGCTGGTGGAGCGCGCCATGGCGACTGATATGACCATACCGGAGGAGAAGAACATGGAGGCTCTGGCCGAGTCCTGGGACTTCTTGGAGAGAGAGCTGGAGAACTTTCAGAGGATCTGCGCGGAACTCGAGAAAGGTGAGAGGCAATGCTCGCAGAAAATTGCACGCTCTGCAGGTGTGACTGTCCTCAGAGCTACCGTCCAACGAGCCTGACCTGTTGGACGAGTCCAAGGTGGAGAATTCCCGGCCGCGGCAGGAATTCCACCACAAGGAATTCCTCTCGAGAATTTCCGAGGAGCAAGACTGCTGGGAAGAGACCGGGGCCAAGCCCAAGCGACACAGTGGCGAATGCGCCAGAGAAGAGTCGAACGGTGACAATGTCAGAGCGCCCGAGACGATGCCCAAGCCGAAGCCGCCGCTATTGCCCAAGCCAAAGCTCCCGAAGGCGGCCAACAAGCCCATGGTGCCTCCGAAGCCCTCGGGGGTCGTGCAGACGAGCCTGTGATGTCTGTACCAACGTCTGCTTGTGCATCCGTGCGTAGAACAGCATTCGACGTGGCTTCGTGGATGTGTGCTTGGTACATCCGCTCTCAGCAGCACAGAGTGACCACGGACGGACAAGGAGATCGATCGCAAGTGTCATTCCAATTTCCGCGCTATTGCACACTTACACACCACACACATGTATGTTGTAGTCAGGAAGTCGAGTCATTCATGGGTATGCATATGTGTAATTCAGTTGATGCCATGTTTGCTCTTTCATCTCAATAAATCTCTTTTAGTTTACATCTTCCCCTCTGGTCCTCTGACGCATCTGGACCTAACGTGCCAGATGTCTTGGAAGGTCAGTCCAGTGAAGCCCTTCTTCTTGGCGAGCGTGTCCACCTCCTCGGCAATGTTTTGCTGTAGACCGGAGTCAGTTTTTGAAAGTTGACGGGTAAAGGAAATGTTTTCGTGGAGAGGAACAACTTATGGTTCTTGCCTGCGAAGTGCCCGTGACGTCGATGTAGTGGCAGTCGCTGCTGGAGGCGTAGTGCGCGGAAATGGCCTTGCGGAACTTGCGCGTCTTGTTGCTGCCTGAAAACGCAAGGATCATGCACAATCATGGCAGTAGAACGAAGTACAACACAGAGACCAAGGTGTGATATCTCTTGAGAGTCTGTTTCCTTAACCCAACACGTGTGCATGAGAGGATTAATTTGGCGGAGGCCTACAGGCCCAAAAGGCCCCGCGGTCTTTCTAGAAACAATCGCATGTCAAGCTCATATTAGGGAAGAAAAAGCAAAGCAGCGATGCATCATCACGGTACCCCCAGGGGCCTTGACGCATATGGACAAGGACTGCTGTATGAACAGAACTTGCTCTGTACTGCCTGGACCGCTTCTACTGCCTAGTGTGTGTCCATTTAGACGTTATGCCGACTCAATCACCTGATCCGTGAAGCAATATGGGGTGGAAGAAAACTGTGTCGCCTTTCTCCATGTGCAGCTCCACCTTGTGCATGTCGTCGACGCCCTTCACGCCGTGGTACATCTTATTGACCCCGTCCTCCCACTCGGGGTACTCGTGCGAGTACAGCTCGCCTCTGCAAAAGTTATGTGTTGCCACGGAATCAAGGACGAACTTTTTTTACTTCACACGCACTAAAATGTGCGTGTTGACCTCACTTGTGAGTACCCGGAAAGGCCACCAGACAACCGTTGTCTCCGTCGATGTGCTCCATGGCGGTCCAAGCAGCCACGATGCGGTCGGCTGGTCGGAACGGAAAGTAGTGTAGATCCTGGCACAGCGGAAAATACAAACAAATACAAAATTTTGACACATACGTAAGAAGTTTTATAGAAAGTCAACCTGATGCCAAGGGTGTCGGGAAGTGAGTTTTCCAGAGTCCGGTGGCTTGTTGATAAGCATGGTGTGCATGGCCGTGATGTTGGGGCCAACGAAGTTTTCCACGTAGTCCAGCAATGGAGGATAGCCGATGTACTTGGAGAAGACGTCGTCCCAATTGAGGTCCTGGAGCTGAACAGAAAAGCGATGTGCAATATATGCTATGTACATAGTCCATACGTCACTTCCTCAGCATGGAGCACCTTGTTGACAATACGCTCTTGGGACTGTCCCGTGAAGTCTTTCAGGGAGACATCCTTCATCAGGGTGATACCACCTTAGTTAGCAGATAAAGTAAAGTACAATATATGACACGAGTGCATTCGTATGCAGCAAGTTGCCACCAGTTTCTTCACTCATCACCTCTCTCGACTTTTCCATTGATAATGTCTAGGAACCTCTCCCTGCAGGCGTCCAGCAAGTCGGAGGGGACCAGCTGGGGCACCACCAGGAAGCCATTCTCCTCGTAGAAGCTCCTCTGAGCAGGACTCAAGCGGACCCTGCCCTCGTACTGGGGCACAGTGTAGCGGAAGCGACCGTCGTTAAGATCCTGTCCATACGTAGCTGACATCGTTACCAAACGTTTAGCTCTTCTTGCTATATTCGTACATATAAGTTAGGAGTCAGGTGGTGGGGCCTTTTTTGCTTGTTTTTTATGCCTGCTGAACCTCAGACGACAGATAACAAGCGAGACGACCACTTGCAACTCTTGGGTCTGCCCAAGTCCGCAGGCTGCATCACTTATCGCACTAGAGGGGCTCGATGTTGTGAAGACGCGCATGCCTCTGCATTGATTAGTGCGTGCGACCTTTGTACTCAAACTCGGGAGGGGGGATCCCAACAAAAAACTGCAGTGCTAGTCCTCAAGGACTGGCGTCCCCCCTGATTGGCACGGACCTGGATGACCTACGGTTCGCCCCGCCGGGTCATCTCTCCCGTCAGGGCATAAAATGCGCTGGACAACACAACTGTGCCATATGATTCCTTCAGGGATGATACCTATGGTAACCGGGGTAGTCGATTACATTTATTTATTGACCGCATGCACCGCCACATTCAATCTTCTGTCTAAAATCATATGACTTTGACATTGAGGGTACTACACAAACGGCCTCAAAACGATATCGGACCTCCACGAAAAATAGATTGTGATCAACTGTCCAGATAAAGTGACTGTACCACGCCAAGATTCACTTGCACACTTGCGTATGCACATGCATAAGTACGCACACCGGGATTTCGGATGAGACGGTCTTGAAGAACAGAGTGTCTCACTGCAGTTGTCCGAACTACGGCGGACACATGAATGCTGTCTCTCAGTAGACGGCCAAGACACAGGGCGTGAGCGTGCCCATGAACCTCTTCAGCGTGGCTTTGATGCCCTCGTCCACGAGAAGGACGTCATCAGTGACCGCCTCCACATAGGCCGTGAGCAGCGCCTCCACTTCTCCGCGGTCCAGCCTCAACTGCCTGAGCGGCTCCACCACTCTCTCGACCAGCAGGACGAAGAAGTCGCGCCCCTCCTTGCTGGAGCTGGCTAGGCTCTGTCCTACTGAGAGCAAGTTGCGCGACACCGCTTTGAAGCTCGACTCGATCTCTGAGGCAGCGCTGGAAGATACGCGATCTGGAAGATTCTGCAACCGGGAGCAAACCACATTCCTGCAGTGTAGGGAGATCATGTCATTGAGTGCATCCACGGTGAAACATCGTCTACTCAGCCAACCTGTGCTCCTTGTCCCTATCCAGGAGAACCCGGAGATCCTTCAGGGAAGTAAGAAAGTCTTTGTCTAATGCTGGTTCGCCGCCTTCCCCACCGATCGCGACATCGTCATCACCGCACACAATCCAGTCTTCCATGATGATGGCGCTGATAGCGCGAATGTTCTCGAAGCTCAAGCAGTTGAGCTTCCGCTTGCTCATGTCAAAGCGGAGGCTGAGGACGAACACTAGCGTGGCATACCTTTCCGCAAGATCTCTGTCATAGGGAAGGACAACACGCATCAAAAAAAGTCACGTCCAAATTAGGATCACAAATAACTCATTAAAAAACTATGAATTTCTCCTAAATGATGTCATTAGGTTCAGAAGGGCTACAGATAATGCGGTTTTTTTTAGCGGACTTTGAACGCTAAAGCTTGTACGATGGGTCGATTTTCTGCGTATATTACGAATGAAACGACTTTTTAGAAGATTATTTACCTGGACAGTCCGAAGTTCTTTGTGATGTTCGTCACGTATCCTCCAGGCAGGTCTTCTATAGCCTTAAAGACCCTTTTGAGATTGTCGAACTGTCGCCTACAGCTTTTGAGAGTGACGCCGGTCTTCTCGGACACTTCGTCCAGGTCTCTGCGCACGCGACTGCTCAGCTTCTTGCCTAGCAGCTCGCGACAGAACGAGCTATCCAGGCTGTAGTAGCGCTCCAAGAAGAGGTCTGCGGTGTCCGGAGACAACTGGGGAAAAATGTGATCGGGGCGGAAGAACTTGACGTTTCACTTCTCAACTCGTCTACCTGGTACAGCATCTGGTCGGACAGGTTTCCTACTGTAAGGAGCAGGTGTTCTTGCATGGCGAACAGACGGTAGTTGTCGTTGACGTCGGACACGAGCAAGTCTTGGGTCGCTCCTACGTACACGGGATCCAGTGGCACCGTCAGCATCATCCTCGTGTGACTACATAGCTTACTGCATACCTGGATACTGCGTAGTGATTCCCCTGTCTCTAAGCACCGCGGCCGCGTCAGTGGCGCTGAAGCCTTTGATCCACAGTTCGTGAAGCTCCCAGTCGATGAGGGTCAGGTTCTGGACGAACACGTCAACCTCGCCCATGATTAGAACTAAAGTTTTGCTGGAAGCTGTCAGTCAGTCAGTTTCTTATCAGGTCATCTTCACTGCATGCACGTCCCAAAAGGAATCTTCCACCGACTTGCTGCACACACTAATTGTAAGCACTAAGCAAACTGTACATAAAGAAGTCAGTGGAGGTCCGGCAAGCTAAATCTGTTCTCTCTGTCATCATTCCTAGCGTGTTGTTGCAACAGTTTCATGATCTGATTGTCGAACTGCTCCGGGACCGGCTTCGTCCCCACGGCCCAGTAGTAGATCTCCCAGTCGTTGGAAGGTAGGTTGATCAACCGATCGTATAGCACCAGCTGCTCCTACAAAGCACACGAGATGACAAGGTTACTTCACTTCTATACGTTGATTCATCCAGACAAAACGGGTGCACCTCGTTGAAGTCGGGTAGATACTTCTTGGCAAAAGTCCCCAGCAGGAGTCCGTTCTCCCTAATACCTCGTTTCCTGCTCTGGTACAACAGTCTGGCTCGCTTCGTGTCCATGGGCTCGTCGGTCGTCTTCGCGTAGGTGGGCACGGTCACATCATCCCTGGGGAAAAGATTGTAGATGTTAAATTCTAGCTTTGTTTTAGTGGCCAAGACCAACAATATTCGCCACCTCACCCGGTCCACCTGACAGTCAACAGCGACACATGCCTCGGGGCGATCGCCAGCGCGGCCCTCGTGACCCTGGCAAGGGCCATGACTTCGGTCCGCGGGGACGAGGACTAAGTTAGGAGAGCTCCCACAACTCGAGCGTCCATTATGCTTTCATTTCAGCTGTTTGTTGCCCTCCCGTCTGCTGCTCCTCTGTGCCTACAGCAAGACGAGCTCTTACTCTGACCTAGACGACATCGTTTGTCACGTTTACTCGGGTGCTACTAGTTGTCAACACCCAAGACCTCCCAATGATGGACCCAATGGAGGCGACGACACCGTCAACATGTTGGCGGACGTCGTCAACAGTGGATGATGTCGACACGATTGCGTCATCCAGTCACAATAGTGGATGTTCGATAGAACAATACGATATGATAATATCGTTACACTTCGCTTTGACGAATGGAAGGTAGCACGGTCGAGATGGAGGCCTGTGCCTGGCCAGTTGTGGCCTTGTCCCCCTAATGGGCTTTGGTGACGTTGCCACCGTCAGCTTCACATCCCCCTTTGGCGTAGGCACCAGCCCTAGTTTCGGCGTTTCCACCAGCCTTGGGCCTATAGGCTTACGCTTGGCCCTCTGGGTTTACACCCTTGTCTGCCACATCGTAGAAAAAGCCTGTTCCTGAACCTTCCCCTCTCCTGAAAGTGCAGAAACAATGTTACACCTAAGAAAGTGCGATATGTTCTCAGATGTGCTGTAAATATACATTAAATGGCTGAGTGGAACGAGCACAATAGCTTTTGTCAAGTTCATTTTACCCGGTATTGACTTGACGCTTGTTAGACAAGCATTCAAGCTGCTTTACCTCTATCTTTTACACTGCGGTTTGAGACTTTAGCAACATGAAATGCTTCACCTTTGGTTTTTTTATCTTTTTCGTCTTTAAAGATGGCATAAGTCATATCAAGAAATTCAGCTACTTCATTAAAATCTTTCATAGGAGCTTCTCCTCTGAGCAATAACTCTTTCCCTTTAAAGTACCAGGACCTGTAAAATTACGCCCTGGTAAATGACGTTTACCACTCAAGTCTTCCTGAGTTCAACAATTTATTCAAATTTCCTCCTGTTTTTCCTGAAACAAACTGATCTTGCCCCACTGTTACGCACCGAACAAGGTCTTTTTATATTGTATTGCTTTCCCACAGAATCTTTAGGTCTATTTCTCTCATGGACATCAGCAGACAAAGTCTTGGGGTTGGGGCATGAAGTGACACGATATACTTCTAGAATCCACTGCAGTGCTAATCTAAACATCAAGTGTATATTTCAGTAAGCTTGTGAGTCGATATATGGAGCGCGCAGTGGTGAGCGCCCCCACTCAAGGAAAAACATCACAAATCGATCATATCAAAGTCAAGCTCTCTCATGCGTTTTTTGCCAGCCCTCCTTCACAATAGTCCCGATAAAAATACCTACGTAACCTCTCTAAATAACAAACTCTTTCTCAGATATTCTATTTATATGCATTATGCCATCATGAGCCAGACGATGAAGGCCAGGGCGATCCAGAGGAAGACCTTGGAGAGAAACTGCTCCTCCTCCATCTGGGCAGAACCGTGTGGATGTCGCACATAAGCTCCTTCGCCAGGGCCGCCAAGGTTGAAGTTAGTGGCGAAGAAGCCGAAGGGAAAGGCTCCGATTCCAAAGGACATCTGAGGCGAAGTGAAGGACAAGTGAGAATAAACGAAAAAACCCTACACGGTGACGACGACCAACACAGTCAGTACCTGGAATCCCCCTGGATCCTGGTTTCCCACGCCGAAGGGCGAGAAGATTCCGGCCCCCATTCGGGCATTATTCTCCGGTTCGGGGCGCTGTCCTCGGGGTCTTGGTGGAACCTTGGGAGTGAGAAGAGTTACTTAACATTGACACGGACGTCATGCAAGACGGAGGGATTGCTGGACTGCACCTTCTTTGCCCTGGGATCCTTCTGCTCGGTGTTACCACGGCCGTAAAGAGGAATCACCTTGTCTGCCGAAATCCCAGCCTTGCACACTGGGCAGATCTGACGTTGCGGCCTGAAGTAAGTATGCAAATGTCGGATTATGATGGTCAGATTGCGTCAAAATCGATATTGGCCAATGCATCGATATCATCAATGTCCACCTTGTCTCGATCGGCGTTCTACGTGGCACAGCAATGCCGGATACTGTAACTCCAATCACTGGACTACTGACTACAGTCGATCTAGCTGGCGGTACCTCGTTTCCAGCCACTGGTGCAGGCACGGCCAGCAGAAGAGGTGCCCGCAGAGGCTGATGACTGCGTCCCTTGCCACGTCTAGACAGATGTTGCACTCGAACGACGCTGATTTCTCGTCGCCCGCGTCGTCTGGATTGTCAGAGGAGGCCGTGGCGCCCCCCGAAGCCGCGGGCTCATCCTGGTCCTCCTCGCCGTCGTCGGCCTCTGCGGCCAGCCTCTCTTCTCCCGCCTCATCCTGCGAAGACTCTGGCTCCCGAGGCTGCTGTTCAGCCTCGTCTGGCACCAACGGGTCTTCCATTGCTCGCTCTCCCACGGGTTGTGATAAGACGTGCCAGAATCAACAATAATATGGTTACACGTCTTCCCGACTCTTCTACCCACCTATCCTGCGTCAGCTTAAGTCAAGCGAAGTCAGTCATGCCAGGCCTCCAGTGGCAAGATCTGAGTTGGCGCTTTTTGCTGTGATTTGGTGGATTTTGACACATTGTATCTGGCAACAGTGCAGGGCGAAGCAACAACAGCGCCATCTAACTGGAAAAAGGTCGTCAGCCAGTTATGTTCCGACTTCACCCCCGTTCCGACTGTCCTGGCCTCAGACCATGACAAGCTGGGAGGGGTTGCCACAATCCGACCAAACGCTCGTCCAGTTCCAGTGTCAGGCCGAACGTGGCCCAAGCGTATCCGTTGACTCTCTCTAAAACCTACTGCACTGCCCTAGACGGACCAATTTCGCCAACGTCGTCAACGTCATGCAGGAGTCCAAGCGTGTTCGGGCGCGGGGCCAATGTCGAGCTGAGTAATTTGGCAGCTCTGCCTGACTTACTGGCCTGCCACCGTCGGCCCTTTCGGCTCCTGCCAATACCACGGCCAATAGAGCTCTATTGGCCGTGGCCAATACGAAAGGACCTCACGAGATAAAACTGCGTACTGTTATGTTGTACTGTGCGAGACGAAACTGCGTCAAACCTCATCCTTCGCAACAACTCCTTCCAGTACTACACCTCTTCCGCCGCTCCCGCGCTCTTCTTCTTCTTGTCCGACACGACTGCGACCATGTCCTAACTCCCGCTGCACCTGTTAACCTCTCTATCCACCTCCTCGTTCGTCGCATAAGACATTTTTTTACGACTCACACTGCATATCGTCATAGCTTATGACTCATAAGTATCAACAGGCACAAGACTGCACGTACACAGAGCAACTGCGTTTTGCAGCAGCGTACTTAAGCACAATGGCCCTGTGTACAGACTGTGCGCACTCTGTATAGGCTGCAATGTATGTAGCTCTCACGACCTGTTATAGGTACTTGGGACATGAACAAGAATACGTAACCCACTAGTGAAAAACTAACGTACTATTAAAAAATCATTATTGTTCAGTGTACACAACAGTGAGCAGTCAATCCAATCTTCCCCTACATTATTACGACACGCCAAGTCCTCACGCAAGTCAGCGCACTCTCCGTGCTCGTGTCGGGGTTAGAACTTTGCAGTACCCACGAGGATTGTTTATTAATGCTTGTCTCTGTGAGATACAGATCCACAGCTGTAAATTGTACAAGAATATCATACTTTCTAGTGCAAGTACGGCATAATTATCAAAGTATTGAAAGGATAAAACGAATACACAACCTAATACAAAGTACCAATCCTTCTTTTCTGGCGTTGAAGTAAAGAGGTGGTCAAGGAGGATTTTCACGCCCGGTGCAATCGAAGGTCGCCTTAAAGAATGGGACTTCCGTTGTAACCGGGCGTTAAGACCCTGATTGACACACCAACAGTCGGGGTTTCTTCTGCTCTGTCCTCGATGTTTCTTGGTCGTCGTCAGACGTTAGACTGACAAATATCTGGAAGTAGCGCCCCAAAAATAACTCCCAACGAGGATGTTGGCGTTCCGGTCAGCCAATGGGTCACAAGAATAGCCGCGGCGTCGATCCTGGGCTGACCAATAAGGGGTTAAAGCGCAGGTGGCTCGCAGACACGCCACAGGACAGTGGGTGGGTGGAGGTGCAAATACGAACAAAAGTGGACCCGCTTTCTAGGGGTTTTGCCTCTCCTAAGGTGCATAAACTTAAAATAAATGGTGTCTTCAGACTTCTCGCACGAGTTCCTGTTGACCTTCAACAGCGTTGAGGAAGCGGACAATGTCGTCGTGATGCTCGTTCACTACTCAGTGAAAGCAGTAGCTTCCACCATGATGATCTTGCTCAAGTTGGACTGAGTTAGCTTTGCGCCCTCACAAGAGCAAAATGTACGCATAGTTCACATTCACCTCATTGGAGGAGGATGCAAATCCTGCGCTTAAACCCGCACTTCTTCTGCTTCATGCACTTGCTGTACTACACGGTTGTGCAGTTCCACACCGATGCACTGTGCTACAGGACTCGTATTAAGTTATGTCTCTAGAATAGAATAGGGTATGACCGAAGGATACTTTACATCAAGTTGTAAGGAATCCGTACAAAAGTGGGACCTAAAACAACAATGAGTGAATGTAACTATAAATGGCAATGTAACATTTCCTAACTATGAGTGGCAAAACTTAAAATGATTCAAAGCCTCCTCAAACCCGTGCAATGCGTGCAGAAAATATTACTGCAGCGTACAATTTGACGTCAACCCCCGAGTTGATACAGACATAAGGCTATATGTTTATGAGGCTAGACCAAAAGAAGAAACTCTTGGAATTTTGCTGAGTGCACATCTTAGGTTTGTCACCTAATGCTAAACGATGACGATGCAGTAAAAAAAAAACAGAAAAAAAGTTTTGACCTCCATCTTTTGCAATGAAGTTTTACTGGATGGCAAGGTGTTCAGATTTTGAAGGCAAAGCTAAGCACACTGTCTTTTCAGTTACATTTGACTCCAGCTCAGCACTTGCAAAGTAACTACGCAGGTTCAAAGTAAAATTCTAATATTTACCTAACATCCTTACAGATGTTAGGTTAATATTAGAATTTTGGAGGCCCAGGAACGCGTTTTTTTTCATTCCATTTGACTAGAATGGATTCAAATGGAGTCTTGCAGCAACTGTAGAAAAAGAGGTTGAAATTGGTCTGACCCAATATATAGAAATCATTTGACATGTCATGTGACTTCACTGACAGATGTTTAGCAAAAAATTTAGTTGTTGCTAATTCGTCGCACACCATTTAGCGCTATAGCGCAGGAGACACTACCCTTCACCTGTTCTGAACGTTAGACTAGGTCAACTGTTTAAAATTCTTTCTGTGTGCTCTACTTGGTTCCAGACCCCATTTGAATCCGTTCTGGTCAAATGGAATGAAGAAATCATCATTGTTTGCGTCCGATCTCGTCCTGCTGTAGCGACTGCAATAGCTGTGCTTTCGTACGACAGGACTGGACGACGTAGGAACTATCAGGGTCAAAAATTTTCCTTTATGACAAACCATTTGGCTACGTACGTCCTTTCTATTTGGCAGTGAGCACCAAACCGAGGAGGCAGTCAATCAAATGCCAAAGTTTCCCCCCTTTTTTTGACTTAGCCCTGCTGTCTTGTACTGAACGGACGTGCTGCTCTCCATGGATGCCGCGCACAAGGTCTTGGACCCGGACAACTCATGTTATGGGGTACATGTTCATGACAACAAAGAGTGCGGTCGTTGTCTTCATTGGCATCGTTGTAGCGCAAAAACGCTTGGTGGACAGATCTCTGGTTGACACATTTCAGCCCAACCCCACCCCAAATTCGAAATCGCGTCCCTCCTTCATCATCCGCGAAAATGTTTTGGCGCCAGCAACGATTTGCGTGGGTTGAAGCCCAGGGTGGACATTTGGGCTCGACTCCAAGACTGTCTACACAACTTGGTCGCAGGGGTCCAGTCCCCAGTCCCCGCACCACTTGGCCATGTCCCTCGTGTGTTACGAGTTAGCAGACGCAGAAGCAGGCACGCGTGCCTGTCCAACGGCAGCGTGGAGAACCTGGCCACGTCCTTGTTATCTTACTGACACCCCTTTGTCGCTAATAATCTCACGGAGAGCATTTTCCTCCTCCTGTCACAGACACAGAGAGGCAGGTTTTTCCCTTCATCTTCCCCTTCCTGACCCCGCCGCAGCCGGTCAGCTCGAAGCAGCAGCAGTCTCAGCTTCTCTGGAATTTGCGCGCCAAAAGCGGGTCAAACTTGACCCACCGGGTGGAAGAGAGAAACGGACCCAGGAGGGGGAGGGGAAGGACAGGAAGACAGAGGTCCAAAAATAGACGCAGTCCTCAGTCGCGTCCAGACGTCCGGAGAGAGAAGACCTGAGAGGACTGCGCGATCGCCCCCACCGGGGTGCAGACTAGTTCCAGCACATCAGTACACTGAGACTAGTTCTGACACTCTGGCCGGGGAGGTTGTTGTTAAGCCTGAGCCTTTTCGGCATCGCTGATCGGAGGATTACGTCGGTAGCGCATTTTCAGACAGAGATATCGTGGTTTGAGCCTGGTGTTCATGCGCTGTGATGTGGTCATTTGAACCCTCATATCACAGCCTGAGTACCAGGCTTACGCTTCGATAAGAATCATCGCGGGAAGTCTTATTTTTTCATCGTCGTCCTCTTTCACGCATTCCTAACATTAGCGCTTGAAAACCTGTTTTGATCGTGGTACAAATGCATCTCAGCTCTCATCAAGAGGTTCAACCTTGGCTTTGCAGTGTCTTCACCATAAAAGGCCGCACCTAGAAAGCCGAGAGCTGAAGGACCTGCAGACCAATACAAATGTGCAAGAACGATTGTCAGTTGTTCAACATCATCGAGCAGACTTCTTGGTCCAGAAAAATGACGCGGAAGTGAACTAAGGAGGTCTTTTTTTGTTCTCAGCCAGCCCAGAGAGGTTGGAAGAATTGAGACTGAGCTTTGCGTTTACTTCATTACATATACATACATCATGTCTACACCATGCACACGATGAAACGGATCCGAGGTCTATTTACTTTGGGATTAGTGAAGATAACCCTTCGCCTGATCCTTGTCTCCGTCCGCGCTAAAGACTGTTTATTTGTGTTGGTTCTTTGAAAAATTTTCCACCCATCCTTACATCCGTTTCACGGTTTTCAGGGTGGCCCAAGTTTAGTTTCCCTTGGATACATTGTCCAACTACCTCTAGAAGTTATGCATATGACGGGTTAGGTGTCCTTTGGATTGCAGTACCATTGCGTTAGCGTTGATGTTATAGAGACATTTTATCGATAACTTGGCCAGACCCTTGTGAAATGGCAAAGCGTGCAGACAAGACTGCTCCCATCGATCCTTCATTGAAGTGGAGAAGGTTGCAAGCATGAAAGAGAATCGGTTTCACTCCGATTTGTCGGGAAAGTTGGCATTGAGAAGAAAACGCGAACTTGGTAGTCCTTGTCAACGCTGATATTTTAAAACTCAGTCAAACTTCAATACTGGCCACCCTTTATGTACCTGTGGATCGATATATTTCATTCTTATGGGACGGTTATTCTTATTGAGGGAAACCTATTTGAAATGGGAAAACGAGTAATTTTTAAGCTGATAGTTTTCACCCTATCAATTAAAATATCGTACTTCTACTTTTTCTACTTCAGCAGATTCTTTATAGGAATCAGTTTAAGGATCTGAGTGTTCAAGAGAGATTGTCCTTATAGTGAAGGGCCCATTTGACGTAGAGGGAAATGAGCGAATTAATGCTCTTTCGTGTAATAATCGAACTTTGTTGTAATAAAATCCACTACAGCAAAATTCAGTGATAGAGTAAAGATCTCGCACTGTTCAGGGATGTTTAATTTCATAAAAAGACCGACCCCCATTTCCAGAGCAGTGCTCGAGGGGAAGTTGCTGATGGCAAACTTTGCTATATCAGAGTTCGACTGTATCAGTTACAGTGGAACCTCTTTTTAAGAATCAGCTTGAAGCATTTGATCCCTCTTCTTATTAGAAAAGAACCTACGTACATTTGGGAAAAGGAGCAATTTTCAAGCTTATAGAGATGTTATAATGATGCACTGCACGGAAGGCCGGTTTGTGGTTTTTTCAACGGGGTCAGTGCATACAAAGTTGCTCACGGAGAAGTCGTTTGTGAGGTCCAAGGTGGCCATGTCCGTGACGACCTCAACGTTTACCCACTGCTATCACGCTACAACTGAAGCGCGTCCTGCGTGCAAGGATGAACGTGATTTACTACTACACATGAAACTCCGGTTTGTTGTTGTTGTTCAAGAAGTCATTGTCAGTGCCGCTGCTCTTGACTGGCGCCCACAGGTCAGCACTGACGAGGCGGTCTTGACTCCAGGTGCCCTCCAGCATCTGGCCCGACGCTCGAAAGACTCTTCTGCCAGGACCGCTTCGGGCATCACCCCGCCAGACACCCTGTAAGATGCCGGAGCTTGCTCACTGCTCCAAGACGAATGCAAGGAGGGCTCACTTGGAAAAAGTCTCCCTCCTTGGTCCTGAACAGGCCGGGTCCCTCCCTCTTGCCGGCCCACCAGCCGCCTTCGTAGAAGGCGCCGTTGTCGTACAGCCGCCTGCCCCAACCGCTCTGGAGCCCCATGAGCCAGCCACCCTCGTAGTAGGCGCCTCCATGGCCGTAGAACTGGATGCCATGGCCCTCCCTGGAGTCGTTCTCCCACATGCCTGTAGAACAATAGCAAGAATGTTATGATTTGTCAGCAGTTCAGGATACCAACGAGAATATACCGTCCTCCAGAATATTGTGGTTGCATTGTCTATTATTGCATGCATGGCGTGGTACGTTCATTATACCTATAATACATGATGTATACGAGACATTAACAAAGACCCTCACGATGGTGTCTGGCATTGAAAATGAGCATTTCCTTCATGTACAGAACGAACGATATGACTGAGCATATTCGTACAATTCTCTCCAGGGTTGCCACATTTGGACCGAATCCTTTGGGAGTCACTCGCAATAGGGCAACATGTGCAATTTCAGCAAGAACTGTATGGTCAGGTTCACTGAGCTCACATGAAGCTTTGCTACGTTGTGTGCCACTTTACATGACTTTTAAATAATACTGACTGAGGTCGATCGGAAACCTCTCAGTCCACTCATTCTGCAGCAAGTATCGATAGTTAAAGGCGTGACTAAAAAATTGAGATGAGATTAAACATTTTTCTCATATAAATTTTAACCGAGTCACTACAGCGGGATTGTTTTATAGTTAGAGGCTTTACTTTTTTCGCTCGCCATCACTCACGTCAGAGGTACATAAGCTGTTGCAAGATGATCACTTGATCAGCACACATGATTCACCCTTTGTCTTGCAGCGTCGCTGAATTAGCGGCCGATGGCGTCGTATGAGTGGCGGCGTTTGCGCTGCAAAGTTGATGCACGATTTTGGTATTTGCAACAAACTGACAAATTTGTTTGCCTCATCAAGAGCTGCATTTAGTACTGAACTTCTGAGCGGTTGATGGCAAAACCTCAAGAATTTGTGTGCAGACGTACCAACTAGGGCATATATTCAGGCCAAATATGGAGCAGCACCCGGTACATGTACAGGGTGCAGACAAAGAGATGTCAGCTGGTGGAGCATTAGGTGTCTTTATTACATTCATATTGCGTAACACAGTCGAGCGCTCCATCACATACGAATGACGGATATAACGGTATCAACGTCGCTCAATTGCATTAACCTTTGCTTGCATGCGTCACTCGTTAATGAAAACTTGCTGTTTCACAGACGAACGCGTCTTTCTTTAACCCCCCTCCCCCCTGTGTGAATGCGTACCTGCGTACAAGAGCGAGCCACGTGGTCCCCTGAGCTCGCCGTACCCGTGCCTCTTGCCGGCCTCCCACTGCCCCAGGTAGACGTTCCCGTTGGCGTAGAACCTCTCGCCGCGTCCGTCGGGGACGCCCCAGCGGGTCTCGCCCCTGTAGCGGGGACGGCGGTGGTCGCAGTGGAAGAACGTGGCCACTGCCAAGACAGAATCACAGCGCTGGACGTCTGCTGACGACAAGTCAATATCACTTATGCTACCTCTGACAGTCCTGGCGGCCATGTTGTTGTCAAGCTGCTGCGTCAGACTTCATGGTTGGACACTTTGTCACAGGGTCGTCGTGGATTTGCCTCCACCGCTTTTCAGCCGGAAGGAAAAAAGCCAAAGTTGTCAACGTCTGGATTGCAGAAAGGTTCTCAGTACATACAGGTAGGATAGGACTCATTCATCATGTTGCTTCTGAGTAAATTTGCTTTACCACACCTACAAAAGCTCAAATTGTAGTGATTTATTTACTCGAGAAGAACCGCATTAGATCGTAATTATCACCGGTGCCCCCTGGGCGTTCGGGAATAATAAAAAAGTCGACCCACGACATAATGAGTTAATGACCGAGCAGCAGTTCTTTTTTCCCTCCCCGTTAACGACGGTGCTAATGAAGCCAAATGAGATGATTCCAAGCAACTTCGCTCAGGACCATTAATGGTCCAAGTGCTGGAAGGCTGAATCAACTCTGCGACGTCAGATTGATTTTTTTTATTTGCCTGGCGTGCAAAGGGTCAGAGAGAGATCGAGTGAGCGAGCGAGTTCACCACGCATTTTTTTTCACAGTTCGGTTGCCTGCATCGCTTCCATGCATGCGCACCGGGGTGCTGCGTGCGTTCACCCCCCCCCCTTTCCATCCCGCCCCCGCCCCGCCCCCATGCCCTCTCCGCCTCCGGATGAAGGCTCCTGATACGTCCCTTTTTTTTCGCTCTTGTTTCATTTTTAGACCGTCGAAAGTAGAATCGATTACTGTGAAAGTTATGCTGGATGACGATAAAAAAGGGCGCTTGTGCGTGTATGTACGTGCGCTAGGCCAGATCAATGAATGAAAATTTTGCATTTCTGTTGAGTGCGTTTTAGGTTTGTCACCATATGCTAAACGGCGCGAAGACGTAGTCAAATGGCTTGAAAAAAGAAAACTTTTTTGGCCCCCTTTTTCTTGCAATAAAGTTTTACTACATAAGTTCAGTTCGTAACAAGGTGTTCAGATTTGGACAGTGAAGCTAAACACTTTCTTTTTTAACTTCATTTGACTAAAATTCAGCACTTGGCAAGTAACTACGCAGGTTCGCATCAAACTTGAAATGTCGATTTAATACCCTTATGTAAAACCTTTGAATGCATAGAGAGGACCCAAAAAGGGACTGGTTCTTCATCCGATTTGGCAAGAATGCATTTAAATAGAGTCTTACAACAAATGCAGCACGTAGAAAAAGATTAAAAAATGGTGTAGCTATACATGCTTGTGCATGTATGCATATGTGCATGTGTCTGTCTGTCTGTCTGTACGCTCCTTGCCGTGAGGGATTTCCTAGGGGAGAATTGCACTGCGTACGCTGTACTGGAATGTGAAAAGTTGGAATTTTGGCGTGAAATCTGTACTTGAGATACTTTGAGTTTAAAGTTGTGGCTGCCCAATTTGACACTACAATGCTCTAATGTGAACGAGATGGAGAGGCTGGAATTTTAGGGTCTTTTTTGGAGGTCACAGCTGTTGAAATTGACTGAATTTTTTTCTGGTTGCTCCTGCCTCTTTAGCCTAAAATCCCAGGGATTGCTGGACCTCTCCCTTCCCCCAGGTAACACCTAACAAACACCTGTATTTGCGGAAAGAGATTGCAATAATTCCATTCTTTTACAAACTGCTATAGACAGCTCGAAGACACGAGCAATGTCTCCATTGTTTTGCTTCTTTTTCATTCTTGACAGTGCTTTTGCAACTTCCCCCCGCAAACATGGGGGGTTGGTGCACTTGCGCGTCCGCGAGGGATCCCTCGGGGGATCTCTCAGGGTGGGTCTGGGGATCGCGATTCCCCCCATAGAGATTTTAGCCACTTCTATCAATCTTTACCCTCTAAAAAAGGTAATCTTGCAGTCTTTCTGGCATTCCTCCCAACTTGGGCAGACTCAACCCAGCGCTATAAGTGTCTCAAGTCCACATTTCACGTCCAACTGTGCAGCGTATGCAGTGCAGTTACTGGCGGCAAGGACTGTACTGTGTCTGTGTGACAGGAGGGCCCTAGTGCAACCATGAGTTTCGTCTCAGTCCATTCTCCGATATAAATTTTCCGCTTTTCCCACGTTGACTTGCATTTGCTGCGTCAGTCATCTGTTATATTCATTTTTTTCCGCCTTCAGCCACCTTAGGAGACGCTGACGAAATCGAAGAAAGTTTGGTTTCTGGACAAGTTTTCTTGTGAAAAGAAAATAACAAAAAAAAGATGCCTCAAGTAGCCAATGCTGCACAATAACAAAAGTGCAAAAAAAAGAGACACCGATTGCACACAACTGTACTGGTGCAGGCTGCGTGCATAATGAACGCACTCATAGCACAGAGGAACCCGCCTATTTGGCTCTCATCCGGCGAGCATTTTTTGGCCAAAAAGCAAACTTTCAAATTCCCCGCCCATTCTGACTGACTAGCTGGTTTGTGGATCCACAAGGGCTTCGTCGGTCTTTGGCACTAAATTCACTTAAAAAAATAGTACTTCATTAAAAAAGACAAATACTTTTTAACCCCCATGAGTTGCATGAAAATCTTCTTAGAATGTTTGGAAATATGGAGCAAAATTTGCGACTTTGTTCGCCCAATAATCTATTATGAAGGATATTTCACTTAGTTTTGGCAATTCAATATTTTCGCTTAAAATGCGGGTCCGCCAATTATCCTTCCGCCAGATAAGCGGGTTGTACTGTACGGCGTGCGCAAAATGTCCCAGTGACTGGAGCCTCCGGTGGAAAACACACATTAAGGCGCGCTTCAAACTGTGACGGATCAAGTATTTCATTGCTCTGCGAGGAGCCGTCGTCACTAATGCACACATGGATGAGTGCAGTTCTGCCACAGGACGTTCTGACGCCAGCCACTGGGATGCTGCTCAGTGAGTGACGAAGGCGTCGTCGTGGTTCAGGTGCACGGTCTGGCCGTCGTTTTCTGATGAGGTCATTGTTCAGGCTCTTAAAAGTCCTGGGAGAGGGCAAAGAACAGCTTCAGGACTCGAGACAAGACCGAGAAACATCAGATGGCGACTGCGGAGCCGTTGGAGGGCTTCAGACATGCCGACGATGACAATGACGAAGTGACGAATGATGATCTCAGACATGGTAAACTTGTTCGTTTCCCCCTCATTAGCTCATTAGCCTTGTCTAATGACTCTCAGTTAAAGTGCACTGGAGAAGTCGCAGATTTTGGACACACCTATATAAAAGTATTCGTACGGTCTGGGAACTAAATGTTAAGGTACTTATTAGTAAAAGGTAATTGTGACAACCGTGACAAAAGATCCATAAAAGTCTTGCACTTTCAGCGTAAGTGAATCAGCTGGGCTTGGGTTCCACCCATTCACGTCCACCACGACGACGTCAACAACGTCTACAACGTCGTCGACATTAATCACATCAACTACCATCATTGTGAGCTTTAAAACAAAGCCCCAAACGCATCTCCCTAAAAAAATGGGCTCATCTTGGGCAGAGAAGCCTTCTGTCTGTCAAAAAAAGATGGCTCTGCAAGGTCGGCCAGAACATCATTATTGGCGGAAAGGGGGGGGGGAAGATGTGCGGGTATGAGGGAAGTCACTGGCGCATGCACGACTTGGGCAGAGTTTCCGCCTTGTCTCGTCTGCTAAATGCTACACGATCATTGAGACGTCAAGAGGATTTATGGCATTGTTTATAATCGACACTTTGGTGAGTCGCAGCAGCAGCCAAAAGAGAGGGGGACAAATCCTACAAGATATTCTTGTGTAGTAGAAAAATATTTTATTACTTTACCCTTGTTTTCTGCCGGCCAGGTAAAAGTAAGTACGTAGTTTGCGTGAGCTCTTCTCCTCCAAGAGCAACAGTCTTTTTCACTCTGGAGGTCTGGACTGCATGAGGAGACCGCCAATGCACACAAGAGTGTTAATGGTACAAGTGGATTTAGACAGTGGAAACTCGTTTTAGCAATCGTTCCTTCCGAGGTTCATCTTGTGTGGCGCAGATTTAACACTGTCAAACAGATTTATGGATCTCTTCCAAATGGGTGAAGTTCATCCTTATAAGTTACAATAATCTAAATACTTTCTAACTGAGTTGGTTTCTAAGGAAAATTATCCTGTCCCTATAGTCATTTCGCCGGGGATTCTATAAATTGTGTCATTAGATTATGCAACATTTCCTGCTTTTTTTGGGAAGTAAAGAGTAAGGAAGAGGCAACATACAACATTCAAGTCAACAGCGGTTTTATGAACATTTAAAGCGAACACTCATAGGAAATTCTTAATGTGCAATGAACATTGAGTTTAATGACTCATACATCCTCCCCACTGGATCAGCAGACCCAGAGCTGCAGCCTCTGCCTACTACAGGATAAGAATATTACATCGACCTGACACCAACTTCCGCGTGTATATTTACTAGACCAATCTTATAAATCTTTATTCTTTCTATATTAAGTGCCAGACTTCATTTGACGACATGAAGAAATAATCCGCTTTTTGGTCTTCTTTCTGTCTTCAAAGTTTTATATAATGCTGTACGTACATAAGAAAATTAGTTCAACATTTCCAATTCCAGATGCTAAACTGTAGTCAAGTGAAACTAAAAGCAAATTATGTTTAGCTTTGGCTTCATATTCTGAAAACCCTGACATGTACTAAACTCATACAGGAAGACTCCATAGTCAAAGACGTCTTTTTCCAAAACCAACTTGAATGCATCTTCACCACTTGGCATCAGGTAAGATGCACTCAGCAAAGTTAAAAAAATACTCGTTCATTAGTTAAGCCTAATATTGACATTACAGAGATGCTGACCAAAAGTGGTCTCCCAAAGATGCCGCTCGTACGTCCTTTAATTCATTCAAGACACAATAGGTGTGTACCCAAGACATAATGGTCCTTCTTAACTCTTAACAGCAACAGATCTTCAAAAGGATAAATGGACAGTGACGACCCATAATTTAAGGTAATCTCGTCCGTCAAAAGGAGTTGCCACTGTTGGGAGTGCTAATATTAGCAGGCGTCGTTCCTCTCCAACTGCTCCGAGGCCCACCCGTCGAGGCTTCTCTACCTGGGCCCACTGGCCCAACACGGAAGAAAGGCCAACAACAGCCTAGACCAGACCCCGGGCGGCCGCAGCAACAACAGCAACATGAACACGCGATCGCTCCTCCTTAACTCGATCGGAAAGGCCAGAAAACAAAAATATCGTGCAGTTTGCGCACTCGCACCTGAAGCCAGCCAGGTAAAAATGCGTTTTCATGCCTTCAATGTGCTCATCATGAGGACAATCAAGAGACTCGAATGATGACAAGTCAAAAACTGTATTTCATTCAAGCGCCATTTGCTATGGTTTGAAAAAAAATCATGAGACATTGTAGAAAGGAGTAAATTTTCTTTCTTTCTCGTAGACACATCTCTCTCTCTCTCTCGTCTTTGGCACAAGGAACTTGTGGAAGATATCGAGGTCTTCTTGGAGGTGGAAACTCTTCAAGGGCGTCGCCACCACCAAACTACCTGCGTGTTACATTATGTTCGCACATTGGCTTCTTAAACTCTTTTTTTTTTTTTTTCAATTTTTTCTTGGTTTTTCTCATTTCGGTCTCTGGAATCCACATCAGTGATCGTCCTTTCTCTCCTCAGCCTCGAGTGAATCTCACAGAAGTGATATTTGTTCATCAACGCTCTTCTCATTCACGCGTGTGTGCAGCGCTTATGCTCACGGCCATTCACAACGCCAGGGGGGGTGGGCCAAGGTGGGATGAGAAATGATATCAAGAGATGATAAGAATGACGATCACTTTGTATCTCTTCACTAGCAGCCCTTTTGTTCATATATTTTCTTCTTCCTGGGCAGCCCAGAGAGTCTCAGCATGTCAAACGTTTGCTTTGTGTCTTACTCCTGGGCCTCCTCCAACGGCGAGAGCGTCGTCGACGAGGTGCAAGAGCACGAGACCTTTTGATATAAGAGGGGGTAAAGACAGTGACAAATGTCCGGAAAAAGGCTCGTTCTGAGGGCGGGGAGGAGGGGAGGAGGACGGCCACGTCCTCCTTCTCCTGCAGGTGGTGACACCTCGAGTTTCTTTTTCTTTTTCCTTAAAGAATGATCTCTGTGGGAAAAGCGCAGGCAACTGTCTGCAGGGCAGGTGGGAAAGAAACCGCCGAATTAGATCTGGATAATGGAGCTGGGCTGGCTGCCGCCAGCCTCCAGGCTGGGCGCCAACTCGCCGGCGAGAGTCGTGCAGTGCCGCGCCCGGTTCTCGCACGCGCAGTGTCTCTGGCCGTTGACGGTGACTGCGGCGGCCTCGCCGCAGCCTTCGCATGCTGCCAGGCCCGCGGCAGAGTTGGTGTTGCACAGGGTGACGAAGCTCTCCGATCTGGTCACGTTCTTGAAACCGCCGGCGAGGTAAACGGTATTGTGACTGGTCGCCTTATGATTCCTTTGCTGCTGCTGCTGCTGGCCCAAGTACACCGTCGAGATCCTGCTTCTGGACATGTTGGGCATGTGGCCGTTGACGCCACCCTGTTGATTCCCTCTTACCGGCTTCGTCGGGGTGAGCGACCGGTTGAATGGGGAGTCTAGGATGTGGCTGCTGCCCTCGAGCCCGGCGGTACCCAGAACGGGGAGGCCCGAGCTGCGACTCCGGCGCAAATTAGACGCCGGCAGCGAAGCCGGCGCGATTGTCAGTTTTGTGTTGGCGCCGATGGTGATGCTGACGTCGTTGGCGTCACTGAACTTGTGCCTGTTGTGATGAGCGCGAAGCACATGTGGAATCTGTTGATTGTGGTGGTGTTGCAAAGAGTGGAATCCTGGTTGGTGTCCCGGATGCCACAACTTGGAGGGCCTGGCTGCCGCGCTGAGGCACGCCAGAATGTGCGCCGCATCCACAGAGTCACTGCCCAAGGCGTCGTTGCCGTCGATGCTGTGCCCGCGCTGCCGGCGCGTGCCCCGCTGGTTCACTATCAGAGGGGACACATGCAGCGTGCTGTGACACCGCCGGCGGATTCCGCAAGCCTCCATCACTAGCGTTGGTGCACAGAGCGGCGCACAAAGCGCCAGGGTGGACTTGGCACCGCTCAGGGTTCCGCCAGTGGATGTACCTCGACTGCTTGTACTCGTCGGCAACGTTGACGGTGGTGGCGGCGGCGGTGGCGGCGCTGTGAATTCGGGACTGGAGGTGCGCGAGAAGGCGCCGGAGTCGCAGTTGCTACTCTCAGCCGAGGAGGATATCACCGAGTTGGAAGATGAGTGCAAGAGGTCTCTTTGCTGCTGCTGTTGTTGTTGCTGCTGCTGTTGCGCTACTGCCTGAGAGGTCGCATGGTCTTGCTGCTGTTGGTGGCGCATCAAATGCCTCTGGCACTTTGAAGAGATCCTCTGCGGCGCTGTGCGCAAGGTGGCGGACGCGTCGTCGTGTTCAAGGTGGTGATGCATCACAGAGCTGTTGAGCGAGCTGGAAGAGCTGGCGCAGAGATCTTGGTGACTTTGTGCCGCAGCAGCAGCGCGCCGCCGCGCGCCACCGGAGTTTTGCGCTGCCGCCGCCGCCGCCGCCGCCGCGGCCCTCTTGTTGTGCCTGAGATCCCTGCTGCTGACGCTGATGGTGCCCTTGTAGGGACGCTCGGGGTTGATTTCTGCCGTCGGGTGCTTGAAGAGCAGGGTCGCGGCCGATTTGTGGAACAGACGGAAGAGCCCTCCTCGACTAGTCAGTATGGACGACGACCCATTGGCTTTGGAGGAAGCGTGGCCGCCGAGTCCGCGCCCTTTGGTCACCGTCCCCACCATGTCGGGATGATTGTTGTGGTGATTTTGATGACTGTGGTGTTGATGCTGATGCGTGCGACGGAGACCGAAGGGTGATCCGTTGGAGCTGCTGGCGGTCTCGTGACCTGAGTCGGAAGACGCCAGCGGCGGCAGCGACGTAGTGGTCGGCGCCAACGACGACGGCCCGTATTCGTCATTCCTGCGCCGGACGGCCAGCAGGACCGGCGCGGAGTTGTTGCTCCCGTCGGCGCAGTCGTTCTGCGCCGGCGCCCAAGTCCCGCTGGGAGGGCTCTCGCGATAGTGATGGTGATGATGACTCTGCGGCGTCTTGCTGTAGCGTCCCTGGCCTCCGCCGCCTCCGCCACCTCCGAGGCCGCCATGGTGCGCCAGTCCCTTGCCCCTGACCTCCGTGGAGGAAGAGGATGAAGACGACGACGACGACGAAACCCCTATCAAGCTGGCCAAGGTCTGCCTCAGGCTCTTGGAAGGGTTCCTACTGTTGCTGCTGCTGCTGTTCCGTCTCATGGTGCTGGTGGCTGCGTCGGAGAAGGAGCTGCTCTTCTTCTTCAACGATCTTCTCTGGGCACTGTCCTTATTAGCCGATGCTTTGGCAGTGGTCTCATCCGGAGCGTCGGTGCCATCTTCTTCATCGTTAGAGGAAGTGTTGCACAGGTTCGTCTAAATAGAGGGACAAAAAAAGGGGTTAACAAAAGCCACACACATGTCCACGGCTATGACGTCGTCGAGACCCTAGTGCGGGTGTTCTCCAAGCATTACTTAACGACTCGACAATAAGAACTGTGCGTCAATAAAAAAGGCGCTGACTTAAATCGCGTGCATTGTTGCATTTGCAAGCCCAGACAAATGTCCCTTTGTGGTGAAAACTGCAAAAAAGGCCTCTCTTATTTGCTTGGAAAGGCCTGAAACTGGCAAACAGACAGAAGGAAAGGAGTCAGGCCCACAAAGAGGGCCACAGACATCACGATTCAGCCCTCCTTTTTTCATACTAAAGAGCCACGAGGCATTTGACACTGTTTAAAGTGAGAGTTTTTTTCTTTTTCAACGTACAAGTAGGCATGAAACCTTCTTTCCTCTTCCTCTTTTCCTCCCGTCACTTTGCTCCTTTTTTTCCCCCTTTTTTTTGTTTCCACCCTGCACTTTTGTTTGTGCGGGAAATTCGCGCGCGTGCCGCGGCCGCGTCCTCCTCCGCTGCTGCCGGCTTCTCCCTCTCTTCCAACTGCAGGACCGAGACAGACGTGGTCGTCGTCGTTGGCGCCGCTGCCGTCGTCTATGGCAGCAGAAAGTGAAATCCTGGGAAGTCACTGCTACTTCTTTTTGCCGCTACCGCCATTACCCATACACGGCAGGGCCGGAGGGGGAATTCCCTCTCTATGTCCATACGGTTCACGTGCCGGCGGCTAAAGAACTCGCGCAAACGCCTACGAAGAAGAGTGTGTCAAATCGCGTGCGTGAGTGTGTAGATATGACTTGATAGCACTGGCAAAAATGGCCAGGTCTTCGTCACTGGGGAGGCCACGCAGCTCTCAGGCCTGCCACGGCGGAACGTTGGCCATCCTGTGACCGGCGGCGCGCCCGGGCACGACGGGCCCGGGGTCAGGGAGCCGGACTTCAGGTCCCGCCCGACTTCGGGTCTCCGTCTTGACCGCAGAGATCTCGACCAAGTCGACGTCAAAGGGAGAGAGAGAGAGCAGCGGCAGTCAATTCCGTTCGCTCCTTCATACACGCACGTCTTTACACCCCGAGGCCCGCGCGGCGACTGACAGATTGAGTGCGCCCGCGCCAAAGTGGACGAGGACTAAAGCGGCGACGACGACGAACAAACCAGCTACATGGAAAAGAAGAAGGAGGAGGAGGAGGGGCCCTTCCTCGTGGCCTATTGCTTCGGTGGTAAATAAGTACAAATGGACGCGTGCGTGCGTGCGTGCGTGCGCGCGCGCGCTCTCCATTGACAGTGAGTCCTGCCGACGATTTTCATTGTTGATCACGGGGGAGGGATGAAGATGACTGTTCTGACGGGCTCATTATTTTCGGAGAGAGAGTTTTGTCATCGCCAAGCAGTGATCCGATGCCTCCACAGGGCCAGAAGAAGACAAAACAAAGTGACTTTTTTGATTTTCACCTAAAATTGCCATGTGTCAGGGAGAAAATTTGTTGGGAAGTCGCAGCCTCAGTTCCTTCTTTCTTTCGGAAGCCGTTGACATCGGACATTTCGCAATAGAAGAAATTTCCGTTAACCGTGTTACGACTTTGAAAAGTAAGAGGGGGGAAAAAAGGCCCCGAAGGAGGCTTCTTTTGCTACTAACGTTTTGAGGCCCGTCCAAAGCCTCGCTTATTCATTGCGTTAGCAGCAGAGCAATAATTCTCTCTGTTCCGCCGCGGTTGTGGGAGAAAACTGAAGTCGCGAAAAGCAGCCTCGGGCACAAGTCCGATTTTTTCGCTCGCTCTTTCTGCCAGAGCCCAGGGAGGAACTTGTGTTGCTGAAGGAAGTGCAGGATCTGTGGAGGCTGAGCCAAAGCGGCCTCGGCCGGACCGGAGAGGGAAGTGGCAACTCTGCCAGAGTCGATCAGGTGTGGCAGATCCTTGGATGGACTTCGGTAAAAAGAAACTTCCGGAATTTTAGGTGAGCAGTCTTTTTTGTTTAAGGCTGTTTCGTTGTCATTTTTAAGTCTATTTTCTTTTCACAATAATCGAGCTTCGGTCTGTCTGTTGTCCGTCAGATCTCAGGCCCACCTGGGACAAACTTTCAGGGATTCCTAGGAATGAAACGAGTTTGTTTCTAATCGGTTGACTTTCTAAGTAAACTCCAGTTCTTGACTAATAAATCGAATTTCTTGTGGACTACAAATGTGATCTGCGCCCACATTTGTATGATAAACCTTCTTCCTTAGCTGGATCGGAATTAAAAGACTAGCTAGTACTAAGAATAGTCCGGCAACACTATCCTAATACCGAGTAGTAGTGCTGTTATTGCATAAGATTTCGGCCAGCAGCAAGAGTGTTTCTACTTACAGTGAGTCAGCTACTCTCCTTTTTAATTCTTTCTCGACTTCTCCGTTCTCACGTTTGTGTCATCTAACTTTGGACGGTTGAGGTTTTCACCTAAAATTCCGAGATCTATCGTGTGGAATAGGGGGAAAAAAGGTCTTGTATGCACAGTAATAGCGTGAGAACTGGACTCTTTTACATGCTCGTGCTCATGGTGGTGGCCGTGGTGGCCGTGGCGGTGGCGGTGGCGCTGGCGGTGGCAGAGAAAATCAACGGTACAATTTTTCCCACATATAAAAAAACCCTGAATGGATATGATCGGCCAAAGGGGAAATTGTTTCGAATGAAGCAATGAATAATTGTCTGAAGGAAAAAGAAAGTGGTTCTTTGGCCCTTGTAAGGAGTTATTGACTCCTCTTCCTTCCGGGCCAATATTTTAAGTGCACATCTAAAGAAACAAGGGGAGGGGGGGGGAACCTCTTCGAACCGCCCCACTCGTTCCCGGTAGCTGAGCTTGATCCAGCTGGCGTCTACAGGGTGTGGAGAAAGTCCTCGCCCGCCACGACTTCGACAAGTTCAACCTCGGCGGTCCGGAGTCGTGCAAATCGAGCATGTCCACTGTGAAGTCGAAGTCGCCACTTAGAGATTAGTCGCACTTGAGGACGAGTGAAGAACAGCCAGTGAGCTATTCTTGCATTCTTATGTTACTATCAACTACTGTCGGGGAGAGAGAGACCTTGCAGATAATCCGCAAATGAGCCAAAACTTAAGACTTATAATAATACTGCTCGTAAAGTGTATAAAAAGGCTTCCTCTTTTTAGGTTAGATTAGGAGGATTTAGTCACTAATCCGAAGAACAGGGGTGATCTTATCTAGCAAAAAATCCCGAAGTTTTCATCACAACTTCGTCAAGTAGGCCAGAAAATGACAACATTTTTTTTTAAAAAAAAGCAATTTAGTCGTCCAAGTGGTCTCATGGCCTCCATGCGGCCTCCAAGAGGCTTCACGCACTTAGGATGTCAACAGCATCAACTGAACAGCACTGTAGAACTGTCACAGCATCGTCTATGTTCTCCATGGTAGCCACAGAGGGTTAATTTTCTCACAAATGTTACCATTTAAGCATTGTTGTATATTACATGGGAATCATACAAGTCAGAAAACACCGCTATTTCCTTGTCTCCCCCCTTCCTGACCCACTTATGTACTGCGATTCCATTAAAACAACGTATGCGGTTACGCAGTTAATGAGGAAGCATTTAAGCATTAACCGAAGGGTTTTTCTTCCTACGTCGGTAGCAAAAGTTGGTTGTGCGTGTGTGTAGAAGATCATGCATGCATTTGTGGGCCCTGAGAAGGCCTAGCTAGCGAGGCAGATGCAATCAATGCAACGACAAAACACAGCAACAGCAAAAAAAGGCCTGTCAATTTGCCTGCTTTTAATTGGGCGTTGTAGGTATTAATGAGTGCGTTCTGGATGAAGTAAGACAATGGCAAATTGGCGGTTACTTCATTAATTTGGGACACTTTTTGTCGGCTCACAAGTGCCGAAATAAATTTAAGGGAAAAATTGCAGCGTGCGGGTGTGACTTAATAGAGTTTCTCGTCATCCTAATAAGTGGCAGATACACGCGTGGTCAACCAGCTAATCTCAGACATAGACCAGTGACTTTGTTTGAATCTATCAGCTGATTTGAACCGGTTATGTAGGGAAATTTCAAAAGTTGTTGTCTGCCCAAACACAGTGAAGTAAAACCGGCCTCATTCAGTCAGCTGTTGGTTAACTGAATGCGCCAGTGTCGACACTGGCTAATTAACCTGCTAACCGATTTCCACTTGAAATACTCCCCAGTTAATGTACCGTAATGCACTCGTATAACGGGTAATATACTCATATAATATGGCACTTGTGTACCACTAAATAAACTTATGCACCAGTTGATATACCTATATATTAGTCGATGTATTAGTTAATATTCCATCCCATGACACCTCATATATTCCTACGCCACTTCATATGCTCAGGTACCTCTCAATGCATGACGGGGCCCAAGTTTTGACTTAATGGGTGTCCGAAGCTGCTGCTCGGTGGTCTGGAGAAGATGGAGGATTACAATGGGATGACAAAAGCGATGAGGAATGACTGACAAATGTGATACTGAAGAGTTCCAAGTAGCTAACAAAGGTTGTAGGACGTGCTACATCCCCACTTTGTATGCGTCGGGTGACCCAACATTGCTTGAAACTTTGTCCCTTTTCATTGATATAAATGTGTGTCTTAAGCAGAAAGCTCCGGTAGAAGTGTCTGTGATGGCGTCAACCCTCAACTCACCGTTCAAGGGTGTTGTGTTAGGTCTCTAGCGTCTTTTATTTTTGTCTGAAATTCGAGGTCTTTTGTGCGTTGTTCGCCAAGCAACGACGTCACTTGATTAACTGTCCTCCTCCCACTGCAAAGACTGCAGAGCAATGAAGATGCTGCCTCACAAAAGAGGAGAAAACAACATTTGCTTTGGCACTTTTTTCACGTTTTGCCCTAGTTTTTTTTTCGCCTGAGGAACAGGCTTTAGGCAAGAATCGAGTCCGCGAAAAGAGACCTCTGTGCTCAGCGTCTTTATTGTGCCACTTGTTTCTTTTCTTGTGTGACGTCGAAATCTCCCTTTTTCACGCTGTACAAACTCATCGACCTCCTCTGCTTCCCTAGAAGACTCCGACGGACAGACGGACAGACGGACAGACGGACAGACGGACAGACGGACAGACGGACAGACGGACAGACGGACAGACGGACAGACGGACAGACGGACAGAC
>JAAUXU010007159.1_pt1 | contig 46280 bp, 41 predicted proteins | sample 7278151 | NCBI WGS metagenome assembly JAAUXU01 (sample SAMN14350113, study PRJNA611818) | marine sediment metagenome | isolation source: surface marine sediment (1.8m) | place: French Polynesia: Moorea | collected 2018-08
CTTTTCAACGACGAGAAAAAGATCATCTCCCTCAAACTCGAACCTGACTCTTTTAGGGGACCCAAACTTCAGTTTGGCCTTATCTGAAGTTTTTTCTCACAAAGCAAGAACGTGAATCCTATGCCAAAGCTGACCCAAAGTTCATCCACAACACAACTGGATACAAACATATATACGTCTTCGTCTGCCAGATGACAAACATCTACGGCCCATGATGCGTCCTGGTCAATGAGGAGGGAAAGACAGTCCCTGTCAAACTCGAACCTGCATACGAAGAGGATAAATGTGATTGCGTATCGCCATGGAAATCACCGGAGTTCAAAACATACGAAAAATTCGTCGATCAAATGGTCGGATTTGGAAAGCTGGCCTTCTCCAGGACCTTGTGGAGAGAGATCCTCCCTTCATTTCCTCACCTCAAGCTGTATTGCCACACAGGTGTGATGTTGTTTTGTCAGGATGGGGGAGTTGATCTGGTGGACGTAAACAAGAATGGCAAGGTCATCTGCTTGATCAAATGGTGAACGAAGAAACTACAACACAAATGAAGAGTCCATCAAATTCTATGCCACATCATCTATGCCCATCCTACCACTGTCTACAAATACCAGGAGGACGCTCACATGAACTTCAAAACTTCAGTTTGGCCTTATCTGAAGTTTTTTCTCACAAAGCAAGAACGTGAATCCTACGCCAAAGCCGACCCGAAATTCATCCACAACACAACTGGATACAAACATATATACAACATCTTTGTCTGCCAGATCACAAACATCCACGGCCAACGGTGCCTCCAATTCAACAAGGAGGGAAAGATTGTCTCCCTCAAACTTTAGCCTGCATATGAGGAGGATGAATGTGATTGTGTGTCTCCATGGAAATCACCTTAGTTCAAAACATATGAAAAGCTCGTCGATCAAATAGTTGGGTTTGGAAAGCTGGCCTTCTCCAGGACCTTGTGGCCAGTGATCCTCCTTTCATTTTCTCACCTCAAGCTGCATCGCCACACAGGCATGACGTTGTTTTGTCAGGAAGGGGGGTCGATCTGGTGGACTGTAGGAGGCGTACGTGTTGATCTGATGTACGTATTGGTTGTGCACGGGTTGATCGTCTGTACGGGTAGTCTGTGGTAAGTAAACAGTTCGACATGGAGTCGCGTGCATGGCGCAGTCAGTAACAAGAGCATCGCAAGGATCGCCGCCGACTCGGACCCGCGGCCGGAGCATCGCGAGAACCCCTTGCCGGAGCATCGCGAGAACCCCCGGCCGGAGCATCGCGAGAATCACTGTCGGACCAGAGCATCGCAAAAATTGCTGTGGGGTCTGACCCGCCAGCCGCGGTCACCGGGCAGGATGACAGACACTGCAGCTGAGGTACCAACCGCCCGCCAACGAGGCGGGGAAGATCGTCTCCCTAAAAGTCGAGGGTCCTCTAAAAGTCAGGTTCGAGTTTGAGGGAGATGATCTTTTTCTCCTCGTTGAAAAGGACGCGTTTTGGGCCGTAGATGTTCTTCACTTGGCTGATGAAGATGTTGAAGATTCTCTTGTATCCAGCGACATTGTGAATGTATTTGGGATCGACTTTGGCATACGCCTCCCTTTCTTTGTTGGTGAGGAAGAACTGTAGGTATGGCCAGATGTCGGTTTTATAGTTCATCTGGCCATCTTCGTTATACTTGAAGACGGACATAGCATAGAATTTAATTGCTTCTTCGTCGTTGTTCATCTTGTCTCTTTTGATGTGTCTTTGGCTGATGCCTCTCACCAAATGCGCGGTTTTACTGATTTTTATTTCTTTTATACAGATTTCTTTGAATAAAAAAGCCTTCCAGGTGGAAGGCGTCCAAAGGCCCGCACCACATTTTAAACAACTTATTCATTAGAAGATGAAATATAATTTGTCAAATAGCGATGATTTTGAGAATTTGGTTATTATTACCTAGCCCCCATCCATTAAAAAGGTTGAATGACTCCCAAAGCCCCCTTTATATATTACTAACGCGTGCGCGCTCTGGTAAAGCAAGTGTACCATCGTTCCGTGATGGACTCAACTCGAGCCAAGCTTGGGCACCAAGCTTCTCGCTTGCCTACGTTTTTCTGCTCGAGTCCTGTCTTTAAGCATCACGATGATCGGCGCGATCATGGATGACATATCCACGATTGCCTTGACTTTGACACCACCCGCCTGACCGGGACAAACTTTGTGTAGGTCAGTTTGGTGATCCCAAACACGGAGAAGGCGCCGAGGCTCGGCTCGGACCGGAACTTGGAGAATTCGACGCATCCTTCGACGGGAGGCGCCAGGACAAAAGAGGAGAAGGGGAGTTGGGCGAACTCCGTGCTGCTGCTTTGCTCCTCGCCGGCACCTGCGAAAAAAAGAAGTCTTGGGTCTTCTTCCTTAGCCCGCCGGGGCGGCCTCGACCACGGACAAGACGAGCGCTCTCGGAGTCTCGGTCCGGTCGGCCAGGAGCAAAGAGAAAGGTTGACTCGAGCGGGCCCGAGCACCTCTTAGCCGGCCGCTTCGCCACACGGACAGCGGAGCAAGAGCAGCAGCAGCACCAGCTGCGGCAGCATCAACTCTCTCCTCGCTCGCCCTTGCTTCTGCCACGAGCTGTAGCCGAGCTCCGCCGGCGTCGCCCCGACGCTCCTCTGCCAGTCCAATCCACCAAACCAAACCGAGTTATTGAAGTGCAGTGCGAGCGAGAGCAAGCGAGAGGCAGACGAGGCGGACGACCAGTGCGCTTCTCGTGGAGAAAACCGGACTCGGGGCGGAGCCCGGAGGAACATGTGACCGGAGGAGTTGACGTGCCGAAAATTCGGCGGTTCTCCAGACGATCGCAGGTAGGCGCTAGATCGATTCCCTCCCCGTCCTCTGCCGCAGTGGCTGGGGCGACGCCCTCGAAGGGGACCTCGAACCGGAGGAGGTGGTGTGGGTGAGCGAGTGAGTGAGTGACTGAATGAATGAGTGGAAGCCGGTCCAAGTGGGCAGTCTTCTAAGAGAGAGGGGTGTTCGCGATCAATGTGTCGAGCAGACGGATGTATGCAGTGCGAGTTCAACGAGGCACCGTGGCTGGAGGCTCTAGCCGAGGTCCCCGCAGAATCCCCCATTAGGTCAAAGGCCGACAAAAAAGGGCTCGAAGAAGTGCTTGAAGTGCACGCGCACCCCTAGCTAGTCCATCTCTTCCGTCATCACCGCGCCCACCCTGTAGTTTATCTTTGTCCATAAACAGGGAGGGAAGAATCTTCCTTGCCGCTTTCCAGTTAGCACCTACTCCCGACAAAATCCAGACTCCGGACTTTGCAGCATCATTGAATGGCAGCCGGAGGACGCGGTGCAGACGCTCGTCGCAGACGCTCGTCGCAGACGCTCTTGGCTGCGCAGTAGCATGAGAAGTTCTCCGCCTCGAAGGGCATTACTCATATTTCTGCAGCATTCATAAGAATTGTATAGCGTGCTCTTCGCCGGAAAAGCCGATTGAAGCTTGAACGTTCAGGCTCAAGCATTCCCTATGTCGCGTGCAGAAATGCTTGAATAACGCCCGGACACTTAAGGCGCACGTTGCCCCGAGTCAATTGGCGACGTTCAGGGTGGGCACGAACTGAAAGAGGGAGAGGAGGCAGAGCGAGTACGTAAATCTGCAGCAAAACTGCGATCCGCCACCATGAATTGGCAGCATTTCCGTGTGAGTGTGCCTCTTACTCTTCGACAAGCCTTTTTTGCTCGTCTGCTCGCTCAGTGTTAGTAATGCACGCATACACGCACACGCACTCCAACAGGCTCAGGCAGGAGAAGGGGGAGAGGAAAGAATGGGGTCTCTTAAAGCTACTAAGCCTGGCAGCAAAGAAGATACGGAGCTGGCGAGCGAGAAGACGGCCGACTGCCTCTCTTTCTCTGTCTCCTCTCGCCTCCTGTGTCCGTCCCATGCATGGGGCAAGGCAGGAAGAGGAGAGGAGAAGAATCAGTGGCTTTTTGCTAAGAATGAGGCAAAGCCTGGAATATGGACTACGTTGTAGGAGTGTTACGGACAAGCGGGAGTGCTCGGAAATGGATTTGGTGGAGCTCTGCGAGGTCCAGGCACTTGGCTAAAGCTTGCCCGAGCTTAATGATGACGCGTTTCTTTATAGGAGCTGTTGCTAGACCCATTCCTACCATTGATAAAGTTGTTTCTTGTCCAACCATTCCTGCATTCCTTTTATGTACTCCATGCCGAATGCCAGCGGCTATTTGGACTCATTCCTTTCGGCTGCCTTGGGATAGAGAACCAGAGACACGGAGCATAAATCGATTCATTACCGGCCTGTAATGACAATGCTGCTTTTTGCTCTTCCAGATCTGTATGCCGCCTGCGAGGAATTCGACCATCTTGGTAGTGCCAAAACAACGATGTGACGAGAAGCTACGTGTTCTTGCTGAAAGTCACTTTCGGTACCATTAGAATGGCCACCACACGAAAGAATCTCACTGCCAGTCGGTGGTTGCAGCAGCGGATTGCGCTCACGTCGCTGACTCTCCTTGCCATACTCAGCTCACTCATCGTGCAGTACTCAGAAGCTCAAGACATAGTCCAAGAATTCAGCGATGAATTTGCTTGGAACGACAACGAGATCCCGCAATTTAATAACCTCGTCGTCGACAAAGTGACTGGACGGGTGTACGTGGGGGCCGTCAACAAACTGTATCAGCTATCGCCAGATCTCACTCTTACAGTGTCTGCCGTCACCGGCCCCAAGGAGGACTCTCCTTCGTGCAGCGTGCTCCCGGACTGTCCAGCTAGCGTTGAGAAGAAGCTCACCAACAATGTCAACAAGGCTCTCGTTATAGACTTTGCAGAGTCGCGGCTCATCGAGTGCGGCTCACTGTTCCAGGGCGTGTGCACTGTGCGCAACTTACGCAACATCTCCGATGTGGAGAAAAACATACGCGAGCCCGTTGTGGCCAACAACGCAACGGCCAGCACGGTGGCATTCATCGCGCCAGGCCCGCCCAACCCACCAATCACTCAGGTGCTATACGTCGGTGTGACGTTCACTGGCAACGGACCCTATAGATCTGAAGTTCCAGCTGTGTCCTCTCGCAGTCTTGACTCCAGGTGAAGTACAAGCTCTGTATATCGGATCCTCTTGGTGGGCCTTAACTGTATTTTTTCATATCATTACTTCTTTGTATAGGTCTCTGTTTGAGATCGCCGAGACTGCAGTTACTACCGGGACAAGAATGTTCGTCAACTCTCTGGCTCGGGAACGCTACCCGATCAACTACGTGCACGGCTTTTCTTCCGAAGGATTTTCATACTTTCTCACCACACAGATGAAGCAGACGTCGACCAGCCCATACCAGTCGAAGCTAGTGCGTGTATGTCATGACGACCAGGACTACTATTCCTACACGGAAATTCCCATTGAGTGCATCAGCGGCGACCCCAGCAAGGACTATAACTTAGTACAGGCGGCGTTTGTGGGTAAACCGGGCTCCGACTTGGCCTCAGACTTGGGTATCACAGCGCAAGATGATGTCCTATATGCTGTCTTTTCCGAGAGTGACTTAAGTGAAGGAGAGAGCACGTCCAAGCCCAGTCAGCACAGCGCTCTTTGCGTGTATTCTCTTAAGTCCATTCGAAGGAACTTCATGAGGAACATCCAGCGCTGCTTCAAGGGCATTGGCTCCAGAGGACTCGATTTCATCTCTCCGAGCTTGGACTGTATCTCCACCCAGCTCACGCAGATTGGGGAGGACTTCTGCGGTATGGACGTCAACACTCCGCTTGGTGGCGAGTTGCCAGTTGTCACTGAACCCGTCCTCACCTTCGACGCCCACTTGACAGGAGTGACTGCAACCAGCACAGGAGACTACACAGTGGCCTTTATCGGCACTGGCGACGGCTACCTGAAGAAGGTTGTTATTGAGTCGTCGACCAGCGGTGTCGAATATGCCAACATTCCCATCAGACCGGGTCACGCGGTTAATGCTGATGTGGTCTTCGACCTGAAGCAAGACCATGTTTATGTGATGACCGACAAGAAGCTGTCCAAGGTGCGTGTGCAGGACTGCTCTGTGTTTAAGGCATGTGGGGAGTGCCTTGGTTCAAAAGATCCCTACTGTGGTTGGTGCTCTCTGGAAAATAAGTGCTCTCTACGTGGCGACTGCAAGGATGCCGCGCTGGACCCGCTCTACTGGATCTCATACAAGTCCGGACGTTGCACGACCATTACTGCCGTGGAGCCTCACGAGCTACAACGCACGACTGCAAGGACGCTTTCTCTTATCATAGACAATCTGCCGACTTTACCTGGCCAGTTCCTCTGCGTCTTCCAGGCCCTGGGCAAGACCCTCACTACGGACGCCACCCGCACGGATAGCGGCGTCAGTTGTACCACGCCCAGAAATGACCTCCTTCCGCTTATACCGGCCAACGAGCACCACTTCACGTCCAAGTTGAGCGTGCGCATGACTGATGGACCTGAGTTCGTCTCTACCAACTTCACATTCTTCGACTGCAACACGTTTTCCTCGTGTACATCTTGCGTGTCGTCGCCTTTTCCGTGCGACTGGTGCGTCGACGGCCACCGCTGCACACATGATACCGCCGAGAACTGCCGCAACGATATCCTCATCACTGGCATCAAGCGCGTGGGACCGAGCATCAGGTCGGGACCGAATTTCTGCCCACGAGTCAACGCTACAGCCGGGGGCAGCTCCGAGATTCTGGTGCCATCGGGGATCAACAAGTCCATTCGCGTCAAGGTGGATAATATTGCAACCTTTATCATACAGACTCGCTTCGTCTGTCAATTTAACATTGAGGGCCGAGTGACGAGTGTGAACGCTCAGCTGCTTGGCGACATCATCTACTGCGACGAGATGGAATTCGCATACACGTCCCGTTCTCCCAATATCAGCGCTACATTCGCAGTCATCTGGGGCGGCTCAAAACCTCTAGATAATCCTAACGACATCCACGTACTAATTTATCGTTGCAAGGAGATGGCTGACAATTGCGGCAAGTGTCTCTCACTTGATGAGAAGTTCGAGTGTGGTTGGTGCCAGAGTTCGACGGTGTGCGAGGTAAAGGATAAATGCGGCAAGGATGCAACGTCATGGCTTAACAGAGACCAGACATGTCCCAACCCTCAAGTCTTGGACTTCACCCCTATGCTTGGGCCGTGGGAAGGAGGCACCAACATCACCATCAGAGGGATCAATCTGGGCAAGGAGTTCAGGGACATCTATGGTGGCATCACGATAGCTGGTATCCAGTGTGAGCCGTATGAATCTCACTACCAGAGAACTGAACAAATAGTCTGCAAAGTAGACGGTCCAGGGACGAAGGAACCAAGAAAGGGACCCGTAATTGTTAAGGTGGCGGACTTCAGAGGAGAGTCGTCGCAAAATTACGAGTTCATCGACCCACAGATCAAAGCCATCAGGCCCCGCAGGGGTCCTCAGTCTGGAGGGACAAGAATCAAATTGTTGGGAGAACACATGAATGCTGGCAGCCATCAGGAGGCCTTCATCGGCGATGCTCCTTGCAAGATTGTGGAGACTCGACCTGACAAGGCTATCTGCATAACTGGTCCGTCGTCTACTCTCACTAAGGCAGACGTGAAGATGGTCTTCGACAAAGGAATTCGGACCCTACGAAGAGGGAAGTATGAATACGTGGAAGACCCCAAAATTGACTACGCAGACTCGGGAAACACCGGCGTCAGAAAGATCCCTAAAGGAATCGTCTCTGGTGGTATCAATATAACAGTGGTGGGAGACAACTTCAACTATATTCAGGATCCCGAGATGTATGTCATCTTCCAGAATCGACGCTTTCTCGGTCCTTGCAAGGTGGTAGACAACAAGAAAATGTACTGTCATTCGCCGCGGATCGATGCTCCCGTCACCTGGCGCAGCATCGCTAACCCTGAGCCGCTCAAGCTCGACTTCGGCTTTATCATGGACGCGGTGTCGAGGGTGCAGAATCTCTCCAAACATCTAAACTCGCATGTTCTGCTATATCCTGACCCAGAGTTCAATAAGTTTGATGAGGACGATGGGATCAAGTACTACAAAAGTGATTACCTTACTCTCAACGGTAGGAACCTGAACCGCGCCAGTAAGGAGTCCGACATGCGCGTCCGCATAGGCACTCGCTTTTGCAACGTGACAAGTCTGTCACTCAACCAGCTGACATGCAAGCCACCTGAAGATCAGCCGCCGGCATTGATCAATGGACAAGAAGACTACGACGCCCTTCCAGAAGTGGTAGTCATGATCGGAGAAAATGTGCAGTACCGTATCGGCCGCCTAAGCTACAACCAAGGTGACGGTCAGCTTCCCAAGCCTGTGATGATAGGCGTTGGCGTGACGGCAGGAATATTGGTGCTCATTGTCATCGGCATCCTCATTCTGTACAGACGTAAGTCCACCGAGAGCAGCCGCGTCCTGAAAAATATGCAAGAGCAGATGGACGTATTGGAGATACGGGTGGCCGCAGAGTGCAAGGAGGCATTTACTGAACTGCAGACAGAGATCACAGAGCTTGGTGTCGAGCTCCAGCAGGGAGGAATCCCTTTCCTCGATTATCGCACATACTGTGTGAAAATCCTGTTCCCGTCTGTTCAGGATCACCCTGTGCTTCAGTGGGACCGTCCAGAACTTCAGCGGAAGGAGAAAGGCCTGCGCATGTTTGGTCAACTTATCATGAACAAGACCTTTCTCATCCTATTCATCCATACTCTCGAAAGTAACCGGTACTTTTCCATGCGAGATCGTGTGAACGTGGCATCTCTCATCATGGTCACGCTGCAGAGCCGTATGGAGTACTGCACTGACATCCTTAAGACACTTTTGGCTGAGCTCATCGAAAAGTGCATGGATGGCAAATCTCATCCAAAGTTGCTGCTCCGTCGCACCGAGTCCGTAGCAGAAAAGATGCTATCGTCCTGGTTTACATTCTTGCTCTACAAGTTCTTGCATGAATGCGCGGGCGACCCGTTGTACATGCTCTACTGCGCCATAAAGCACCAGGTGGACAAAGGACCCGTGGACTCCATCACTCACGAGGCGCGTTACTCACTTAGTGAAGAGAAGCTCATTCGCCAACAAATAGAGTACCGCCAGATGAACGTCTTCGTGTCAATGTCGCCTCAGACCATCTACATGAGTGGCTTGGACCCGCAGGGTGACAACATGGACATACCAGTGCGGGTGCTGGACTGCGACTCCATAGCGCAGGTCAAGGAAAAGTCACTCGACACAGTATATCGCGCATTCCCGTACAGCCAACGCCCTAAGAAGGAGGATCTAGACTTGGAGTGGCGCACTGGTACTTCTGGGAGGTTGATTCTCTATGACGAGGACAGCACCACCAAAACGGAGGGTGACTGGAAACGCGTGAACACTCTGAACCATTATCGAGTACCCGATGGTGCCCTGCTCACTCTAGTCCCGAAGCAATCCAGCATGTACAACATATCGACCATGTCTGACAAGTCAGATCGTCACCTGTACCATAAGTATGAGACTCTGAATCTCTCCAAGATGGGCGCTGGTAGCGGTGGAGGTGCTGCCGGTCACAGCCCACCGCTCAGTCGCGCTACTTCTCCGCTCAATCATAACTACGACAACGGCCTCAAGGTGTGGCACTTGGTCAGGCATGAGTGGGATAACGACAAGGAAGGCGAGAGACATAACAAGATGGTGTCTGAGATTTACCTGACCAGACTCCTGGCCACCAAGGGCACCCTGCAGAAGTTTGTGGATGACCTCTTCGAGACAATCTTCAGCACAGCGCACCGTGGCTCTGCCCTTCCGCTCGCAATTAAATACTTGTTCGACTTCCTGGACGACCAGGCCATGCAGCATGGTATCCACGACGAGGAGGTGGTGCACACGTGGAAAAGCAATAGCTTGCCGCTCAGGTTCTGGGTCAACCTGATCAAGAACCCAGACTTCGTATTTGATATCGGCAAGAGCAATATTGTGGATAGCTGCCTGAGTGTGACTGCTCAGACTTTCATGGATGCATGTTCCACCTCCGAGCACATTCTGGGAAAAGATTCTCCCAGTTCCAAACTCCTTTACGCCAAGGACATCCCAGTCTACAAAGACTGGGTGGATCGCTACTACGCAGACATCAAGGCCATGCCTGTCATATCAGACCAGGACATGAACGCCATGCTGGCTGAGGAGTCGAGGTTACACGCCAACGAGTTCAACCTGAATAGCGCTCTCCACGAGCTCTACCAGTATGCCGTGAAGTACAATGAGCAGCTGATCCTCACACTCGACGAGGACGAGTTCAGCTGCAAGCAGAGACTGGCTTACAAGCTCGAGCAGGTGCACAACGTCATGCAGAGCAGTGAATAAGACTTGCCATGTTAATTCGTGTTTTTGCTGTGACTTCATTCGTGCATGAAATGCCTACATACCTATCATACTCCTTGTTCTTGCGACTCTCTCAGGATTAGAAGTTTCGTCACAAACGTAAGGAAGAAACCATGATCATGCTTTTGGCACCAGTCCTGAAGAGGCGCAACGTTCTGACCGTTTTGTATTGGATGTATAGCGCTGAGGATGCCACTTTGGCCAGTTTGCGCCGCGCGCCATACACTACTGCATTTCATTTTTGTGTACCAAAGGATCTAATAAAGTGTACAACAATACGAGCAAGCTCACTGAAGTTGCTCCTGGGCCGTTCACCGCTATGTCGCCACGCCCTTGGCGCATACAATTGCGACGTTCGTAGTGTAATTCATCGTAGGGTAGTACCCACCGGTTCTTGAAGGCAATGCTGTTTTTTTTCTCCTCTTTTTGGCAAACTTATCAACTGCTCCTCGCACTATTTCTCCAGATGACCTTTGTGGGCAGAAGACGACGCCTCCGGACTGGCTGTTTCTGGTCGATGATGATGCTCTCCTCCACCTTAAGGGCCGCGCGCTCGCTGCTTGACGCCCACGGTCACAAAAATACACGCGGTCATGCTCGCAACAGCTAGAACATGAGACTATGTACTACTTCAGCAGGTCATGTAGGGACCTCATGCAACGTAATGCTTGACATTGCCTCTAGCAGGTTTATCGTGCATGCGAGTGCGATATTCTGAAACATGCATAAAGATTCATAATGTCTTCTAGTGACACATGCACCAGGGCCAGTTCAATGAAACAGGCATTTAACAGACAGGTTTAGTTTTAGTGGCAACCACGCAGTTGGTGATCACCCTTACAAGCGCCACATTCTTTTCGCCCCAGGCAGTTTCGTTGGTAGTATAAAAGAGAAACGCCTCCATGCAAAGAGGGACACTTGATGCTTGGTGATCGCAAAAGAGTCAGGAGTGCTGCAAGAATTCAATCACGGTAAGCTCGTAGAAATTTACGGAACTTCCAAGCGTAAACCTCTCGGCCAAGACAAGTCCCAGCGTTTGGCCAATCTCAACCAAATGTGTCGTATACGTAGAGAGCCTTTAGAGTACTCCAATGAACAAAAGTGCCCGACTGTATTCTACAAATTGAGCTATTGAGCTGCATTTCTACAAAGCCGAGCTTTCGCCTCTGACTTGGATTGATATTACTTGATAGTACAGTTGGTCTGGACTGCACTTCGGATCCTCGTCTGCTAGACTAGGTCCAAAATTGGGATTGCATATGTACGTGTAAAATCTGCTACTAGATGTTTTTTGAAGACTTCACAGCAAATGAAAATGGAAAAAAGCTTTACCTCCTACCATTTAAAGGATTTGTGATCATAGAACACGAGGCTGTTAAGTCCACTAATTAAAGTTGTATTGGACATTTTAGTTAAATAAATAGTAAAATAATGGCATTGATTTAAATAAAAAATAGTTATGAATGGAATATTAAGGCACTGCAGTCCCAAGTAATGAAGAAAATAGGGTTTGAATGCATGCCTTGAAAGTTTTAAAAGTTGCATTTGCCTTAAGCAGTAAAATGCTCTTGGGACAGGGCAAAATTGACTTTTCTAAAAATGTATTTAACTCCATCTTCATCATCTGCCGATGGATAATTGACCCATGGTGTTTCCAGTCAAATTCCAAAAATGACCCCATTCGACCTAGCCTAATATCTACACGAATTCTGCATTTCAGACAGCCATGCACACATTCTGCCTGACGTTGGTGCTCTTGGCAGTGTCTGCCGTGTTTGTGGCCGCTGAACCGATATTCGGAGTTGGTCTTCTGGCACTTAAAGTAGGAATCGTCAAGGGTGCACTCATTGGATCTGCACTGAGGCGCCGTGGTCGTGGACGAAAGAGGTCGTACCGCAAATCTTATCGCAAGAGACATGGGAGAAGCACTGAGGATGAGTCCCCTGAAAATATCCTGGACGAGTTATTCTTACAAGCTACTCTTGAAGATCAGGATGATTGTGCTAAGAAGTTCGTCTGCTTGGCAAATGCCAAGGAGGTTAAGAGCCTGAGTAGTTTAGAGAAGTCCGTTATCAACCTCTTCGGCAGTGACGGTTATATCAACGTGAATGATGCAAGCGCGAGGTTCCAGCTGGCGGCAGCCATGGGCAAACTGGCCGGGGAAGACCAGTGCCGTTCCATGTATGCGAGATGCCCTGCAAAGTACGAGATTCTCTCTAAAACCTTGGAAGACATGCCAATGTTCAACATCTATCCGAATAGCCTTAACGACATCGAGGGAAACGAGTAACTCAGAAATATACATCTGATATCACTCTCTATTGACCATTCTTTCAATTTACCGCCAAAGCTGTTAAGGACATTTTCTCCAATCACATGATGACTGGCAGGGCCTGCGGGCAGCGCCAAAAATAAAGAAACCAGGAGGCTTCAAAGGCTACTGCAGCAACACCACCTCTCAATATTGTCAATCAGGAATGTCAGCTCTGCAGGTACCCCAAGACGCGGCTCCCTACGACCTGCAACACCAAGGTGACAAGGTGCAACATCACTTTGGCGTTAGAGGCCGCAAGTTTGTACATTATAGTTACAAAAGCTGACACACTTCGCGTCATGGCCCGGTCACACGTGATAAACCATGATGCTCATACGATTTCTGAGTGGGTCAATGAGCGCAGTTGCATCACCCCTTCCCACTCATGCAACGGTTTTCTGTACATACGTATATTAGCACTTACGCGTCACACACTTCGTTGAATAGGAAGAAAGGCAAAAATATATAGCGTTATGTGTGTGTCTGTCCATCTGTCTGTCTCATGTCCTGAACTCATGCACGATGACACCACCCTGGCCGAGAGAATTTGTGGCTCTGTCACCTACTATGACTGCGAGGGAAACATTCACATTGTGAGTAAAAGTTCAATACAGCTTAGTCTCCTGGCTACGACTTTGGTAACCTTTGGGTAGGTTCACTGCCGTCGTGAGGAGTTCAGCGGCGGCGAAAAGTTGAGCAGGGACAAAAATAGTTACTGGAAGAAGGGAGTCCACTGGGAAAAGTCACATGCAACTTTGCTGACGAGGCCACGTTCTGCTCCAGGTGCAGGGTGAGACAGACAGGTGGCACGGCATGCAATGCAGAGGCCTCATCAAAGTTGCCAGTGGTAACTGATTTCTATTCTGGATGTAATATAGTTATTATCATTATCATAACAGTCAGTGTGATTCTTCTTCATCCGTAAAAGCAGTCAGAAATTTATCGGCCCGCTCTACCTCCCGGGCCTTATCCGCATTGAACTCTTCGACGCTGTTAAGATTCCGCTTACGCTCAGCATCATCATCCTGCTGATGTGGCAATGCAGGTGACTTGGTGCTGTCATCTCTGGGCGAGGAGTCCCTTGCGGCAAATGCTTTAGAGACAGGAGAGGCTAATTCAGACATCTTTGGCAAGTTGAAAGGCTTTGGAGGCATCTCTTCTTCGCCGTCAGAGTCGAGCACGATGACTTCATGGGAATCGCTTTCGTCGCTCTCTTCGCTGCCGACTTCCTCTTCCTCTTGGTCACAAGAGTCGCCGTCATCTTCGTCGTCTTCTTCCTCCTCCTCTTCCTCCTCATCGTCATCGTCATCGTCAGACAGCCAGATTTCCTCAATGGGCTTCTTTTCCTCCTTCTGGTTGTTGTCCGACGGACCTGGCAATGCAAGAAGATTTCACCTCACGTAATATGCGAGCGAGAACAAGGCCGACGCCACAGAATACGACTACTCACCTTTCTTGGCCTTCTTCTCTTTCTGAGCGGCTCCGCTCGCCGTCGTCTCGTCTTCTTCAAGAACACGCTTTTTGCTCTCGCGGACGTCTTCATCGACCTCGAACCTGGTCTTTTTACTGCTGCTCAGGGAGCTGCTGATCTCGTTATTGGGGCCAGAAAGTGTTCGCTTCTCCGCGGAATGAGGCGGACCACGTTTCAGGGATGGTCTCTGAGCATCTTCCTCCCCTTCTGCCGGTGCTTCTTCTTCCTCATCTCCGGAGTGAGGTGTCGCAGCGGAGCTTCCTTCCCCGTCGGGACCCTCGGCACAGTCGGTGCCTCCCGGATCCGTCACGTCATCTTTGGGGATCTCCTCCAACTCCGAGTGGCCCGGGGGCGGCTTCGCTTTCCTTAACTCATCGCTCGTATAGCCTTTATTGTCCAGTCGACTCTCGGCGGGAACCGTGGACTGATTCTTATCCTTTTCTTCCCCAGCGTCACCTAGCTGTACATCCTCATTGATGTTTTTGTCCTGGGGCAGGGTCTCCTCGTCCTCCTTGTCGCTCATCTTGAGACTTGATCGCCACGGACACGGAAGAGGCGAAGAAGAACTTGAATAAGTTGAACAACCAATTCAAAGATGCGAAACGTTCTTCGCTGACTTTGTTTTGTTTGCTCTTTGCTGCCTGACCTGCCCGGCCGGCATTTTGAGCCGCCACCATAGACATCTGTTCCTCCCTGTGGGCCGCAGAGGAAGCAATGGCGGTCAGGGGATGGCTTCCAAAGAGCACTGTGGTGGCTTCCCATCGGTCGTTCCGGCAGGCGAGACACGTGACGTCACAAGCAGAGAGCGCCAAAGCACAACACCGTCAGGAGTGAAGACTGAAAAACGATCCCGCGACGATCATGGGGGACGCGCGGGAGTTCTCCCGCACCAAGTTGCCTCGAAGGAGACTCTCCGAGGTAACATTGAGCCATCTGAAACTTGGCTTGATTGAATCAAAGAGTTTGAGAGGGTTGGATCCACAAGTCAGATTCTTTGTTTCCACCTTTTATCATGGCGCAGAAAAAGTGAATCTGACCAAATACGCCGAATCTGGCATCAGCCATCTATGACCTCCAAGGCTACGGCGGCTTGCGAACCAAAGCAGCCCAACCGCTGACCGGGGCCGACTTGGCTTCATTGAGCATTTCAGGCGCCCAAAAGAGAGCGCGGTTGGAAGAGGAACAGAAAAGGCGCGTTGATTTAAAAAATACGCTACTAAGAGAAACTCCTTCATTCGTTGTGGTCACCGCGATTCTTCAAATTGTAGCCTACGGCGCAGCAATCATCTCTGACATTGATATGACATTGATAGCGATGAAAGCTGTGCTAGTTTTGACCTGAGGCAGTGGACGGATACCATGCTACGTTTGAGTAATTTTAAGGACAAAGATACATGCAAATTGAAGAATCGGTGTGCGTAGGATATAGTAGCGCTTACGCAGTACCCACTTCGTTGGGTCGGAAGGGTGGCCCAAATATAAAGCGCTATGTGTGTCTTACAGACGTACATGCGGCCCTCACGCTCACCATTCCGTTTTGTCCAGAGGAACGAACGCACGATTCCGATGAACACTGTTACGCGATCGCGGCCCTCACGCAAAAGCTGGCCAGGCAGACGTATAAACGGCCCTCGCGCTTTATATGATAGGCATATGTACAATGAAATGGTGGCGTTTGGTGTCTTCTTCTGCCCAGAATAACCGTGACTTACGCTAGAAGTTGCGTCACAATTGGGAGAAAGGAGAAAGATTTCGGCTCCAGTCCTCCTCCTCCTCGTGCTTTGTGGACCAGGGGTCCTCAAAACAAGGAATTAAAATGCTAGCACAAGATCAGGTGGCTTCTGATATGAGCGACTCATGTCTCTTCTCTCGTCCGTGAAGATTTGAGGGCTCCCAAAGGCCTTGAAGATTCCGGATAGGGTAGTGTCACTCACGAGGAGGGTGGTCACCGTGGTGGTGAGCTCCACACATAGTTGAAGGTGTACATAGAAAATCAATGACTCGAATGATCCATCTAAAGAACTCTGAGAACTGGTTGTCATCCAATGCAAGAAGAAAAAAAAAGTCTTTACAGCACTGACAGCTCTGCCTGGAGTCGGCTGAGATGACTGCGACATCACGTACGTGTATTTACGCCATGAAATGTTTCTGATGTCAGTTGTTGGTTGGGCAGTCATCGAATAAGAAGGTATTGCAGCTCAGTCCTCTTTGAGTTGTCGGCGTCTTTATGACTTAAAAAGATTTATTCAGCATCCTTGAACTCCAGTTGATATTGCTCGCTCTCATTTTTGGCTGTAAGAAGCAGCTTGGTAATTTCTTTATCCTCCAGGGTCACGCACGAGGGGTTGATGCACACCAGACACCTGGGTCGAACGCAAAAATACTGCTGTGGACACCAGAACTTCATTCCGCCCAGACGACACTCCATGCGTTTACCTAATGCCTGAATTGACAGAGTGGACGACCACCCAAGTACGAGCTAAAGGTGTTTACAAACCTTGCACCTTTCCGCTGCAAGCTCTAGTATCGCATCCTTGCCGTTTCCTTGGACACAATGTTCGAATCCTTCGGCCTTGAATTCATCCTCCTTGGTCGTGATGGTTCCACAGGTGAAATGGCAGACGCACTGACAGCGCCTGATGTCGCAACAGCGGTCGCTCTTCACCTTTGCTCCCAATGCCTCCACGAAGGAAGGTTCGTGCAGGGCGCAGAAGTCGATTGCGCGCTCATCGCAGAAATTCGGACACAATTGGATCTCCGACTCGGCCATGGGGTACGACTGCAAGAGAGCGTACCAGTCGTCCTTGGTGACAGATTTCGCCGCCTATTAGAACCTGTGCACCGGTTCCGTTGATACGTCGGAACTCTTCCAAAATTTTGGCCTCGCAACGTTTCTTCTTAGATGACATTTTGCCCATGGAAGAGGCTTCCAGATCATCTTCGAAAAGGTTTATGTCGGCAAAGACGAAAGGCAAGAGGAGGACGACTGCAAAAATGCAGCTTTGTTCAAGGGTCATATTACTTGTCAACTGCATAACAAATCAACCTCGTGTGTCAGTACATTTACGTGTAAGGCATGTGACGTTCGTATTACCTGTGGTGCATCAGAGATAGTAAAACTGTACACCAACCATCCCATCACATTATTTCTTTTCGACTTAGTTGTGAATGTGTACAACACAGAAGCAATAATTTCGTACAATATGCAGCGAGCACACAAGTGCTTGCTCGCCTGGTCTGTGTGTCTGTACTGGTAAAGGGGGTTTGTCAACGAGACAAACTTGAGACCTAAAGCCAAAAAAATACAACCAAATGAATAGAACTTTATTCTTACCAATTTTCAACAGAACTTCCATAGATTTCAAGACTTTTATCACATCACTTGGAAGAAGGGGGAGCAGGAGAGCAGGCTCGTTCTAAGTCTGGAGACGAGGTGGGCTGGATTGTGACTCGGCTTGTCAATTTCATAGCTCGGACAGGCTCGCAAAGTAGAGGTGCACATCAGTCATGCTTGTAGGCAAGCGGTGGTGTCACCAGTGGCGCGTTGCTTTCTAATTGAGATGGCCTCCGTCCTCTGGCCAGTCTTAGCATAAAATAAATGATAACACTCCTTATGGTCCAGAAGCTCATGGACAAATAAATTCAGCTCCCATGAGTAAAGAACAGTTTTATTGGACTTATGTGGAGCTCGAGCCTGAGTCAAGTCAGAGCTGGCAGTCAATAACACCTCCTGCGATAAGTTCCAAAATGAAAAAAAAATCCTCTATCTCGTACTTATACCGAATAGGCCGTAGGTAACGCTGCGCACCTTTGCTGGAATAATGTACGAGTCAGAACTAACCGTTGTGGAAAGCGGATGCACGCAGGTGCACACCCATCCACCCAAACACACACACAGAGCACATGTGGACCCTCGTGCTTTATATATAGAGAGAGAGATTCGCTAGTCCGAGTCCAAGCCACAGTCTCGAGTTCAGGGCTTCTTGGTCTCACAACCTCTCCAGCCCACGTGTTTACATTTTCAATGCTGGTGCACTCCAGGCCATCTATATTACAGTATGCCTGAAAAAGAATCGTCCACACAGCGACTTGTTGCGCTTGCCGAAACATTTCCACAGTACGGAGCATTTGGAGAAAATCCTCAGGATTTTCGTTCCTGAACTTGCTCTCATCCGTTACATTCGGACATCTATCCGGACAGAGCCCACATGACCCGTCCTCCGGATGGCGGATAAATGCCCACCTCTCATTGCACTGTCTAAGTGTCACGTCAGCTGACAACACTCGCTAGTGAACTTTTACTTAATCCAGTACATATGTATATCAAGGTCATATACATATCTGTTCACAAGCACCTGCCCCTTTGCTCGTCATCGTTGCGGTCTAGTTCTGCTAGACCTGCACTCCGGGCATACCTTGCGTCAAGCTTGCATCGCTGCACGTGAATAGTGCATACACGGTTTTGAAGAAGCAGAGTCTTTCGTCGTACGACCTGTGACACCTCAACGGGAGCTTTTGTGATCATGGCCTTGATCTCGCTGGTCGTCATCATGTTGATCCTGGGAGTGTGCGACTGGCTGCGCGGGCGCCTGGGCAAGCACTTTCAGCCGGCGCTCTGGCGCAGCTTAGCCGTCGACGCACTGTTAGCTGTGGAACTGTGCGGTGGCGCCTTCGAAATGGGCGCCATTCTCGAGCATTATGGACTTCTGCTCTGGATGGTTTGTCTCTTCCTCACCGCCTTCTACCAGAACATACGTTGGCGCGAGCACAGCATGCCTTCACCCTACATCCACCTGTTGGATCACTTGGCTGGCACGAAGACTTTGATAGAGACACTGCTGCGAAGTGCGGTATTGTTGGCCTCAGGACTCTTCTCCTACCGCCTGATCAAAACCATATGGTCACTTGAGCTGTCGACTCTACATGTCGGGAGGCCTGCCGCAGTCGACGCTTGCATCTATCCCTGGCAGGAAGTCCCCACCGGAGTGGCGTTGTTCTCAGAGGCGTTGGGAACTTTCTTCTTGGGCGTGGTTCCCCAACTGGCCGTCGAGAACCCCACCATGTCCAACAATGACCCGCTGTGGACCGCGCTGGCTGTGGCAGCGATGGTCGTCGTAGCAGTGGTTTCAGCGCTCCATTATTCTGGCGGCATGTTCAACCCGATGCTGGCGACAGTCCTCCTGGGCGGTTGTCAGGGTCACCAGTGGTGGGAACACATCTTGGTCTACTGGGTGGGAGCGACTGTGGGTGCTCTCGCGGCTTACAAGGCCTATCCCACCATCAAGAAGGCCGTGTATAGGAAGCAAATAGGAGCAAAGCAATTTGTCGACAAGAAAAGCCAGTAACACAATAAGAGATTTGACTATTCCTTCTGCAACGGGTAATGTAAGCAACAATACAATCCTGCATTTTGTGCCTTGGAAACATATAGCTACAAATAAGAGGACAAAGTTGTGCCTAGTGAACCAAGTGCCAGCCTTTGGAAGCAATCACTGAGCTTCATTTGAAATTTGCTGTTTATGAGCTTCATGGTACCTTAAGGTGGCTATTGCATTGTGGTTTTGTTGCTCGAGATGACATTTTTTGGCCGAGAATGCAAAATCTACACATTTTAAAACTCCTTTATGCACATTACAGTACTTTATAAAACTGAGATAACATTACTGTTAACGTACGCCTCCTTGTTCGTCCTCCATGTTTGGAACAAGTGGGAGCCTGTCATATCCTGAGGGCCGGTTTCCACGGATTATACTTAACTCAACGCTGCCGCTTACGGTATTGTTGTTCTGCGGCTGAGTCATGACGTTGGGAAGCTCTGTCTGACTAACTGGTGTAGGTGGTAGAGAGAGATCAAGATGTGGTGGAGGTGCTGCTTGGTGCTGTATGCTGTGAGAGCGCTGATACACGTTGAAGAGGGCGACGGACATCAGCGCGATAGCAATAGCGGTGGCCAGGAAGATGGCACCCTTCAGTGCTCGGCTGACTGAAATAAAATCACGAGAATATTCTGTGGTTTAACTTATACGCTATCAAACAACAAGCTCGTTCACTCGTAGGCTCCACTCTAACGCTTGTTCCATTCATGAATTGACCGCGTTAATCATGCTCACGTTTGTGACTTTTGCTCTCCTCCTCGTCCTCCCCGGCCCTGTCTTCGGCTGCAAAAACATACGGTGATTGCTCCAGTGTTTTCTTTGAATAAGAGAATCGTCCTTACCTCCTTTCCCCTTTCGATGGATGCTGTCATTGTCTCCTTGTTCGTCATCACCGTCACATCTGCCTTCCTTTTCCATCCTGAGAGGCTCTTCCTCGCCCTTACAAGCCGCGGCGGCGTCGAAAAGACATTTGTTGGCGTAAGTTCGACCATCGCTGGCGCAAACTGGCACCATCTCCCTGGAGCATACCACTGGCGGACAGATTTGATCATTCTCGCAGCGACCACGTCGAGCCATGTCTAAGGCACCGTCAGGAAGTTCGCAACTGATTTGACGCAGGATGCACTCGTTGGAGTAGGTGTTGCCGTCGCTACCGCAGACTGGATCCACGACTCTTGAGCAACCCTTGACTGGGCATGAATAAACTCCTTCACCCTTATTTGACATGCGATCGACATTGTTGGTCCTGTCCTTCTTTATGACAGCCTCTTCATCATCATCACTTCCACAAGGTCCTGGAGACAGACAAGTGATTTAAGTATATCTGCGGTGTCCAAAACAGAACTGCTGTACCGTACTCATGTACAGTTCAGTCGTAGTCAAAAGCACTGCTGGAATTGTGAACCTTAATGACTGTAAAAATGAGTTCCTCCCAAGGGTCAACAGGACAACAATTATAGTACAGACTTTGCCAGTTATATTTCCAAGGTTCATGCCAAAACTCCAACCATAAAAGTAGCGTTACCAATCTAGAAAAGAAAAAAAAACGGCGACCAGGATGGCACATGTGAGTATCCCAAAGTTTTCCCAGTACTATGGGTATGGTCGTAAGACTATACTAAGATACACTTAACTTTAGGTACCGTGTGAGTCAGAAAATATGGACCAGTGTTGTTTCAAGGGCAAAAGCACATCACTCAGGCTGACACGGGCACGCAATACCCGTGCATTCATGGAAGAGTACTCGAAGTAGAGGGACAGCAGAAGAGCTACTTTGTCGCCGTGTTGAAATCACTACTATGCTACATTGCTTGTTTAAGTTGAAGTCAGTTCGAATACCTTAGGGCAGGGGTGTCGGGGATGGAGGCTTCGAACACGTTGTGTGACATACACAGAATGTACACGTAGTACATGTGTGAACTAACCTGGTTTCCAGTCTGCGATGGCTACGTTCTCCGTACAGGCCATAAATTCCATCACGCACTTGTTGCTTAACTGTATGTTGCCGTTCACACAGACAACGTCCAATTGTTTGTCACATTTCTGAGTGCACTTGTCTTCATCCCCAGTTTCTTCTCCTCCTGGCGTTAAAACTTCCTCGCCGTCGTCACTCTCATCCTCGTCGCCTTCGTTGTCTGGCGAATCGTAGTCGTAGTCGCGATCGTCGTCGCAAATACCTTCATGTTGCAAGATGATGGGATCTCCGTCTCTGTTACAGTTGCTCGACTTGAGGACGCACTCGTTGGAATAGGTGATACCATTGGTGCCGCAGACAGGCTTCCGGATCTTGGGACAAGCCAAGTTGCACTCGTCGCCATTCTTACCACCGTTCTTCTGCTCCTCTATTGACGGACAGGCGCCCGTCGAGGCCACGGCTACGTTTTGGCCGGTTGTGCAGGAGATGGAGCGGAGCTCACAAGGGTTCGAGTACGTGAAGCCGTCGGAACCGCACACCGGGTCATAATTCAGGTCACACTTGAAGTCGCAAACTGTGCAACACACTCCATTGTATAAGTGCATCATATCATGCATGTACAATTGTAACCAGGACGTACCGTACAGTTAGTTGGTATCGCGAGCTTTGAATGAAACTATGCTCGTAGGCAAACGTCCTAGTCATGCCTCGGTGATCCAACAAGCACGGTTGTGCTGCATGTACAGAAAAGGATGCGGATTTCATACCTTTGTTCATCGTGGTGTCTCTATCACATCTGTTGCTGGGGCGGTAGACCTCCATCTCGTGCATACACTTCTGCTTGCCTGGACACCAGCTGCAGTGATCTGCCTTGCTGCAAATTGGCTCCTGATCTTTCAGGTTGTGACAGCCCGATACAAGCGGAGTAAAGGTCAGCATCGTGTAGTTAGACACGAGGCTTTCTGGCACCAGCTGAGTAGTCCGATACAGGTAGATTGTCTTCACTGAAGAAACGATGCGTTACTGCACTGCACGCATCACTTCTTAAGTAGTAGTTACCATCGCCTTCAGTGCTTGCTGTAAAGCCTTCTTCGAGCCCAATCAGCACTGGGTAACCCGTGTCTTTGGCTTTCTCCAGCAGTTGGGGAAGCAGGTTTTGGTATAAGAAAGTCATGGACCCGTCCTTATAGATGCTTAACTGAATCTTCTGCTTGTAGTGGTCGTCGTTCAGGTAGTGCTTAGTCCATTGGACGGTGAAGCGATTCCCTAAGTAGATGAAGGCGCGCAGGTGTGGTTACGTGTAACGTAAGATATGCAGTGTAAGGTACTTATGCGGCATATAAGGTACTGTTTAAATACCAGAGTCGGAGAAAATGATGTCATCGTCCCCGGGCGGTAAAGAGGAGAGGAAAGGAGCAATGTAGCTGGGAATGGGGAATTCATCTTTCACGGACCCCAGAAGTAGAGCTCCTCCAGTCGAGACGATTACACTGTTGACCTCTCTTCCGTAAAATGGAAAAGAGAAGCTGAGCGTCACCTCCTGAAGGTGAGCACAACAATTGCGTTAAAGCTGCTGCATTCCTTGTCCATAAATATACTTGATCAACCTACTCGCGCAGTAAAACAAGTACATATGTATCAACACTGCCTTGCAGAAGTGTGGCCACCCAGCTCAAAAGTGGGAATCTCGAACGTGTAGTAACTCTTTGCATTTAAATTGCCAGAGCTGTCTTTATTAATCAACTTTGTTCAGAATTGAAGTAAATATCTGCCTCGAACTCTCCAACGGCAAAAAGGGGGTCTGCGTAGCTGCAGTATTAGGAAAGTTACCTTTTGTCAAGTCAGCGGCTACACATAAGCACCACATTGACTAACTGCGAGCTATTTTGCAATAGGTGACGTTAATAATTGACTTAAACTTCAAAGGCCACAAGTTTTGCAATGGTGTAAATAGGGTTTGTGATAATTCTTAAAAGTTTCTCCGTATCCATGCATGAATATTTTACATTTTTCTGTAAAAATTTAAACATTACTCTCAACCCTCGGTTTCTGCTAATTTCACTAGGGGACGCTCACTTGTGCACATCATTGCAGATGGATTGAAGCTTACATCAAACGAGTGTTCCAAGGTGTCTGATTGCAGCTCAGATGCCTGTGTCAGGTCCTTCCAATTTCTCTTCACTCTTGTGGCATTTTTACTCATAGATATATTATACCAATCTTGAAGTCTATCCTAGACGTAAAAAAAGGCGTTAGTTACACTTTTTCCTCGTAGCAATCACATCAATATTGGATGAGTCTGATAGCACGCAACCTTCAGCCTCGTCTGCTTACCACTACCCAGTTGAATTTGCTATTGCTGTACATCTCAGACACTTCTTGCTCCTTGAAGACATTGACAAACTGGGCCTCAAATAGGTCGGTGTACGTGAAGTCGCCGTTGATCCCAATCAAATGGGTGGACCAGAAGAAGAGAACGCAGAGAGCGCGAAAATCACGGAGATACATGGTTTTCGTCGGCCTTGTCACATACCGTTTTCGCACGAAGGCGACGCTGTTTGATTCATGCATCGTAATCGCAAGTTTGCCTGTTGACTCTTCTGATAACAGAGATAGAATCCCTCGTTGATAAGCCAAAGACAGAGAAAGATAGTATAGTAAGTACTGCACCCTACCGGCGGATGTACGTCAGTACGTACATACGTATATAGCGACAGCCTCCGTGGAAAAAATGGTCAATATAGTGACGATCCGGTCGTGGTGTCGGCGTCATTTGGCAGTCTTACGAATTCACCAATTTTCTATCGAACACGTAAACCCAGGCACGTGCACAAAACAAAGTTAGACAACAGTAGCGTGCAGTGCTCAGCACGTAGGTATATGTAGCAGTAGCACTGTGTGTACTCTACAAAATTAATTCAAAAGCGTTTCATACGATATATTATATGCTGCTTCCGGCCACTGTTCTTGGACAAAAGCAATACACACACACACACACACACACACACACACAGAAAGTGCGAGATGTTCTTGGAACTGACCGCTATATGATGTGAGTACGTAAGGGCTGTAACATTGACACATAGGTACGCATTGTGCTTGTGACTGATTACAGTCGTATAGAGAAGGCTGAAGGGCGCATCAATCAATCCGACGAGGAAGCTTTTCTTCATTTGCTCTCGACAGGTATCGTAAGTAAGCAAGACTTCGAAAGACGCTCAAAGACAGACTTTGTCAACCGCACTTTTCTTCTTCTATGCATGCGTCATTTGTACGTATACAGCTAACGCACTCGTACGAGTCAGCAGTGCCTCGAGAACCGTTTGTTTGTTTGTGTGTGCGTGTGTGTGTCCATTTTTGTATAAAAGAGACTCAGCAATTGCTGCCGCACTTTATACACTCTGCGTCTTTGACAGAGGCGACATTGGCGACAGCGGAATAGGGGAAATCATTGTTATAAAACAAATGGCTGCTGCGCGCGCCCCTTCACTCCCAGAGGCCTTGCTGCTCCGCCTTTCTGTCTCTTGAGCCGTTGCCGGCCCGTGGCGGGCCACAACCAAACTATGAATGTGGGGGAGGAAGAAGATGATGCCCCTCTCTGGGTACGACACGCGGTGCGCGTCGCCTCGGGCATCAAGGCCATTCATGCTTCTTCTCCACCAAAAAAGCTACGCGGGCATCCCCCCTCTCACAGAACGATCGGGGCGGGCAGCCCGGCCTTGTTTAGACCCGGCTTTCTCTTGTCCGTCCCGGCCTTGCTGCTGCTGTCTTTCCCCAGGTTTCTCTTAGATGAGGCCTCTACAGCCGAAACTTTCCGTGCTTTCTAACTCTCTGCGGCGGTTGCCGCGCTCTGCTCTCCGGCAACGCTGGGCGCTCGCTCGGGTGCGGTCTTGCAGCACATATGCACGCACACGCGACAGAGAGAGGAAGTTGCCAGCAGCTGGTTTTCCCTGATCAAGAAGGGCGGGGAGGGAAGAAAGGACGATGTCTGAGTGAGTTAGGCCTGGCGCGGGTGGCAGAGAGCAAGTGAGTAATGTAGATGGACCGACAGAGAGAGAAGTCGCTCGTTCACATGCACGCTCTAGCTCACCCATGCCCTCTCTTCGTCAGTGTGCGCGTGAGTGTGTGCGTGTCTCTGGAAGAGAGAGAGAGAGAGAGAGAGAGAGAGAGAGAGCAGGCTCGCTCTACTCCTCGCTCGGCGCGGTCCGGTCGGCCTTTCCGTCAGTCTCTGGCAAGCGAGGAGGCCTTCTTTCCTTGCTCCGGCCGCCGCCAGCAGCTTGCAGTTCCGAACGAGCGAGGGGGACACCCACCGGATCCGGACGCGCGCCAGATTAGCGACGGCTACAAGGGGTGCATTGATATCGACGGCCAGGTAAGCACCAGACCTCGCATCGCTGGCACGGCGTGTCCGCGGGGTCCAGGGGCAATTCGGGCGCCGGCTGCACCCCTCGGGAGGTTGGGGCAGGCGACTCAATTAGAGGGGTCGCCTTTCGCTGCTCGCTCACTCTGTGCATCACTCCCTACGGCCGAACAGCGGAACAACCTCCATCCCCTGTTTGGCCGGGGGAAAATGGTTGATCCGGACAGTGTAAGAAGTGGTCTATTTTGTCTGCGCACCCGAGTTCAAACCCCGCTAGTACATCCATTTCATCCATCCATTCGTCCGTCCATCGTCCTCGCTCGCTCGCTCCCTTTTTTCCTGCCTGCCTCTTCTATTGCTGCCCGTCCGTCCTCTCTCTATGCCCCCTTTCCTCTCTCTCTACTTCTTTCTCCCTGCTGCTCAGGACAAATTTGCCCGTGGTGTTGACAGCAGCCAGCGGCGGCGGCGGCAGAGAGAGGCTGGGCGTGCGGCCAGAGGGCCGCCGCCATCTTGAGCCGTATAGAACACCGCCGAACCTAGTCCGGGCGCCCCCCCCGGGTCTCAGAGACCAAGAATGTGGGCTATCGCATGATGCGCGCGCGCGGGCGCTCCTGGAACCCCGTTGGTGGCGGCGCAAACATGCACCGGATCAGTATCAACGGTAGATCTGCGTATAATCTGCCTGCCTGCCTGCATTACTCGTAACAACAGCAACATTTTCCCCTCCTTCTCACCATGACCCCTCGAAGCAAAGCGCACCCGTAGATTCATGTCTCTGGTGCGACACCATCCGCTATTATGACGAGAGCAGAGGAAGGGGGGAGGAGGACAAATAAACTAGTTTTGCAGTTAGTCGCCGAATAGGGCATAATCGAGGGAGGGCGAATGCGGCGAGTAGCAGCAAACTCCTCGTGCGATATCTTGTGTTCTTTTAACTCAGAAAACAGTTCCCGAAGCCCCAAGCTTAAGTGACGAAGACTAGGCCACTGCTACCAACGTTTCAAGCACTTGGGGATGGATTAGGTAACTTCTCTCACCTACTGCATTTACCAAAAGCTTTTATGGAAATGGTGCAGTTTTAACTGAGCGCGATTGCAACGTGATAACCCGTTTTGCATGTGAAAATAACCATACTTTCTCGAAAGTTGTGTGCATGCATGAGCACTTGAACTTCCTCCCCACAGTCTGTGTGTGAGCACATCATACTCGTATGACACTTCTTACGCATTCTGACTCGTGGAAAAACCGGTGCTCAAGCTATGTACCAAAAATTGGTGCAATTCAATCCTTTGTGTGTGTAGGAAGAAAACTTCACTTTCCTCGCCAGGGCAGCTCGATTACGAATCTCCTGCTGCCTTCTTTGAAACGTGATTCGTCTTCCAGCCAAATCAGACTTAGATGAGCGGCAGATTTGAGCTCACGCACATACAACGTATGCAGCGCTGCTAGGGCCAGTCAGTTAGTCAGGCCTCCTCGGGAGTTCTCCCCTCCATCATGTCAGCCCATCTCGTGCTCGAGTGTGTGCGTGTGTGCGTGCGTGCGTGCACGTGCGCGCGTGTGTTATATATGTGTGTTATTTGTGTGTGCGTGTGCGCATGCGCGCGCGCGCGTGTGTGTGTCAGGCTAGGAGATAGAGAAGAACGACCTACAATTGACTCGTGCTGCGCCAACATTTAGTCAGGTGAGTGCCAGCAAGTACATCAACGTACATGACACAGCGATTATGCAAGAAGACAAAGAAGAAGTTCGCGATTTCTACCCGATTGTCATTGCAATTGTTCTTACGAAGCGAATTGTGTGCCCTACACTGATGCATGCATGCATGCATCATGGAGTGAGTGTGAGTGTGTGCACTCGTGTTTGCGCGCGCACGCGCGCGTGTGTGGTTATGTTGGCAGCTGCGGGTGTTTAGTGGGTCGTCGTCAGTTCTGAGGAGGTTTCTGGTTGGCCCAGGTGGTCGTCAGTCTGTGGTCCCCCAATATGGGCAGCACGAAAAACGTGCAGCAAGAAACCTGGTCAGGTAAAGAGCCACTCGATCGCTGACACTACACCACTGACTACACAACTCTGCTAAGGTGCATTACAATATGGCGGGGCAGGAGTTGGCTGTCTCGCTGATTGCCTGAACTACATACATTGCGGCAAATGCGCAGACACGTGTCCGCCATGATAAAACTCTCAAGAATTCATTTTGGCAGAGCAAAGTTTTCTTATTGCTCAGCACACTTGGGGCGCCCACTTGATAGCTGCTGCCGCTGTGGCTGCCCTGAGAAAGAGTTTTGTACAGGCCACAGGTGACAATATTCTTATTGTTGGCGTTGTCGTAGCAGGTGAATGTGCAAGTACTACAGCTAGAATATTTTTGATCAAGTTTCCTGTTCAAGTGTTTCACATCGTGCCCGCCGGTGTGCAGCCTCCATGATTAACTTGCGGCAGTAGTAGTAATACCTTAACACTTGTCATTTATATTCATCGCCGTAACCCTTGCTTCCCGCTCCTTTTCAGCTACGCACAGAAGGAGCCTACAATGAGCTCGTTGTGTCATCCTTGTTGTCTTGCATGGAGGTGAGGAGTGGAGGTTGACGAGTGGCTTCGCTCTCCACAAGGATCACGACGACGACACAAGGAGGACCGACTGAGGGAGGGGCGTCAGTGAGCGAGTGCCTTCCTCACCGTCGAGCCCTTCTTCGCCTCGCCGCTCGGTCGGGCTGCAAGCTATGACGACGACCAGCTGCTTGTCATCAGTGTTCCCACTCTTCGCGTTGGAGGCCATGGGGTGCTGCGGACTCAATGGAAGCTCTAAAGATGATGCCGAGGAGGCGAAGCGTCAGCGCCAGCATAATAAGGACATCGAGCGCCAGATCCAGAAGGACAAGCAAGTGTATCGCGCGACGCACCGCCTGTTGCTTCTTGGCGCCGGCGAGTCGGGCAAGTCGACGCTGGTCAAGCAGATGCGCATCCTCCACGAAGACACACCCTTTTCAGAAGAGGAAAAGCGCCAGAAGATCGAGGAGATTAAGAAAAATATCAAGGACTCGATGTGCACCATCCTGACTGCCATGCCCGCCATCGTCCCGCCTGTACGGGTAACCCAGCCGGAGAACGATAAGAAGCGGAAATGGTTACTTGAACAGTACACCAAGACCGACTTTGAGTACTCGCAGCAGTTCTTCGACTACTGCGAGGACCTGTGGAAGGACTCAGGGGTGCAAGAATGCTTCGAGCGGTCCAATGAGTACCAGCTGATAGACTGTGCCAAATACTTTTTGGACAGGATCGCGATCGTGCGGAAGGATGACTTCTCGCCTACTGAGCAAGACATTCTGCGCGCCCGCGTGCTCACCTCGGGTATCTTTGAAACCAAGTTCCGCGTGGACAAGGTCAAGTTCCACATGTTTGACGTGGGAGGACAGCGGGACGAGCGTAGAAAGTGGATTCAGTGCTTCAACGACGTCACCGCCATCATCTTTGTGGCAGCCTCCAGCTCCTACAACCTGGTTCTGAGGGAGGACAACCAGCAGAACAGGCTGAAGGAGGCGCTAGAACTCTTCAAATCCATCTGGAACAACCGGTGGCTGAGAACCATATCTGTGATCTTGTTCCTCAACAAGCAGGACCTGCTGGAGGAAAAAATCAAGTCAGGCAAGTCGAAGCTGGAAGACTACTTTCCGGAATTTGTTCATTACATGATTCCACCGGAGGCCCAGCCGGACATCGACAGTGGCCAAGATAGGGAGTTCATAAGGGCCAAGTACTTCATCCGGGACAACTTCCTGCAGCTGTCGCAGCAGTCGAATCAGGGCGACAGCAAGCAGCACAGTGGTCACCACTGTTACCCGCACTTCACCTGCGCTGTAGACACGGAAAACATTCGCAGGGTGTTCAACGACTGTCGGGACATCATTCAGAGAGTGCATCTCAGAATGTACGAGATTCTATAGTGTTGCTACCAGGAAACCTTTCCTAAGTTTTCAATCATTTGTAATGCAACAGCGAGGAAGAAGGTACCAATGCTTCCAACAGTGTCAGTTACTTGAGAAAGAGAGGAAAATCTGCTTGCTTGCTTGTTGCTACCACTACTACTAATTAAAGAGGGAGAGACGCGGCCAGCCTCTGTACACAAGAGGACACCTGCCCATGCACAAAACAGTGAGACTTTTGCGTCAACATCGGTAACAGAATGTACTAGCCATATTATAAGCAGCAGGCTCCTCAGCAACAAGCACGCATAAATCGACCTCCAAAAGAAGAAAAGCACTTTTGCTAACATGTACTACATCTTATCTCAAGGAAAACATTTGTGTCGTATTGTCAAGCTGCTGAAATTGGATGCATAAGATACACTTGATCTCGCTTAAACCACGAAGAAATGTTTACGTGAAGGAAACTATTGTATACTGTTAGATCACACACACTACATACTACACGGAATCGATTACGATGGTATTTTCAGTGAAGAATCAGATCTCGCAATCTGAACAGTTTCTCTCACCCCATTCACAGCAGAGCGAAATGATTCGTTTCTCCCTTTAAACGTGTGGCCATTGTTGTCGCAATGAGTGATTTAGGTTTTTTTGTTCTTTTCATCGTCCCTCTGGCAACAAGGAGAATGAGAGTGAAGAGGAGAAGAAGAGAGCTCCCGGGTGAGCTTGTGTATGGCTGAAAGTTGAGTATTGCTCGATCGACGGTCAAAAAAATAGGCATTGTGTACGTATGTGGTGAATGAGTCAAGAATAATGAGAGCGCATTAATTGTGATGATGGTTGCCAGTGCTAATTGTGTACTCCCAAGCAGCTCGCCAAGCTATTTGCACGTATGCAAGCCCGCCTGCGCACTTTTTGCTGCACACGTGATTGATGATCAATGTCTTATTCGTCGTCAAGCGTCATATTGCCATCGTATCAAATGTTGTGATGATTCAATATGTACATAAACCTCATGATTCATTAGGCATACGATGTTCAGCTGTTACAAATATATGATAGCATGTATCAAAGCCATCTGCAGAAAGTTAAAGCTTTATTGGCATCTTCATAACTAATGTACTACGTATACGATGTACGTGTGACATGTGCAGGTGAATATGTGTCAGCGTGCCCCTTTTGGATGAAAGCTTTAAGATTCACAAAAATTAACACCAATTTTAAGCAGCATAATCCAGATCAAAGAGTGGCATACCTGTAAAGCACAATACATAGGTATATACTCATAATTAGTACAGGAGTGCTGTCAACCAGCAAGAACGTGTGTGCTACGTGTGAGGGGGTGCGTTAGTTACGACATGCTCATTTTCACGAAGCCTCGTAAGTAGCACCTCCCCAATGCTACCAACCAGAGAATCATGTCGATGAGACGAATTAAACTAGTCAAATCATGTACTAATAACAGGTTTTTCCCCCTTAGATTGCTCGGAGGATGTGCGTCCTCGATATCCCCCTCTTGAGGTAGGGGTCCCAGACCATCAAGTTGTCGTAGTCGGGATCCTCGTCGCCATCAACATACTTCTTTATTCTGAGCGCATGATTGTACATTGGTGAAGGGTCTCTTTTGATACGAAAAGCGTGGTTATACATGGCGGAGGGATCTTTCTTGATCCTGAACGCGTGGTTGTACATCATGCTGCCGTCGGCAGGGGCGTCCTTCTTTATCCTGAACGCATGGTTGTACATCATGCTGCCGTCGGCGGGGGCGTCCTTCTTTATCCTGAGCGCATGGCCCAACGTGTAGCCGCTGCCTGACCGCCGAATCCTTAGTGCGTGTCTCAAAGCATCGTTTCTGGTCTCGCGGACGCTCCGTCTGGTCACCTGGTGAGGGATGAGACCTTGCAACACCTCATCAAAGTCCAGCATGGATTGGGGAGAGCTCTTCCCATCATTGGCGTCGTCAGAAGACTCCGTCTCGATCACGGAATAAGGAACCGGGCGAGTGAAAGCACTGAAATGATATTTGAGCGACGGTCACACGAGTGCAATTGTTGCAACGATGTGCAACTTTTTCGGAGAGTTGCACCCGTTTCGCTATGCAGTCAAAAGTCGCAGGCTCATGCAACCTGCAACCATCGCTATCGTTACAGATAACTTACTGTACTATGTTGTAAAAGTACATTGCCGTGGGTACTAATAAGCATGTGCGATGCTACTCAATCAGGCTCGACAGTAAATGATTCCCGCAAATCCTCGAGATTTGCACTTTTTCACCAATAGCTCCTGGATCAGAAGAAATTGTCGTAGCAGGGATTGCAGTCGTTCAAGTGCTCTATCACATCATCCGCTTAACAGTCGAGTTATGTTGCAAGCGTACAATTGTATTCACCAAAATTGGTTTAGTGGCGACCAAAACGTATCCCTCTTAATGCTGCAACTGCGCCGATCCATTTTAAGCCGTCGGAAAGGTGAGGGCTTTAGTATTTTAAAGTATGTACTTTACTTTGGGGCGAAATGCGCCGACGATTTAAACAAAAAAGTACTACAAGCTACTGCTTTATTCTAAGCCATCACTCTCAACTCGAATATGCATTCTGTGATCACGATTATAACTCATGCCAAATGTGTGAAAGAAAGTTTGACTCAAGTTGATTCGGATGTATGTGGCGAGTGACCCGATGTAAAAGGCTGCGTTTTTTACTTCATCACAATCCAAACCCAACATGAAGAGCCAATACCAAAATTACTTCAGGGTACACCGAATCAGTTAAGCCAGCCATTTTGGATGCAGCTTTTAGCCACCGCCACGAGACTGATTGGAATCGAAAACATGCATTTCACTCATTTTCGAATCCGCAAAAAAATGGCATCCCAATCCTGACCTGACCAATCCAAAAGTCCTGACTGCAACGCCACTGCATAACGTTATCTCGGTGACGTTCCCAATATTGTCGAGCCTGACTGTACGTAATTTGGGACTGCTGAGGCTGCTTTTTCGCCTTTTCCTCTTCCCATGCCTGTCCTCGCAACAATGATTATGAACTTCCCTATTATCCTCATTTTTTATCGCTGTAAAGTGTATTCATGTAGAAATATAATTGAACACAAATATAATTTTGTGTACTTACGCAGAGTCTGTCGCTCTGCCAGCGCCCTTGGAAATGAGAGCTGTGAACAGAAAAGTACAAAGAGCAAGTCCTCGCAGCTTCTCTGAAAGAAAACAAGCAGAGACAGTCTTCAAAAGCCTGTGGTTTGACATGTTATGACGTGACTCATCACTACAACAAAAGTTATTTATTGAACGAGGCCCAATTTTTGCCAACATCAAAATGTGGGGTGGATTTTCTGCCCTGAGCAGCGGGCAGACAAAGTCTTGATGTGCCAATGAAAAAAATAACCTATGTACTGCAGAGAGGTCCACCCTTCACATCTTTTGCACAGCAGATTCGTCAGCTACTTCCTCTACGCTGGGGTGTCCGCAAATAAAACTATCCTTTCGTACGCACCAGCCAGACCATCTTACACTCAGTGACACCGGAGATATGAGGCTCCACTCTTGTCCTCTTCCTCCTACAAGTCCACGCTTCGTTGACTGTTCGAAGGTGAAGACCGTCCCAAATGTTCGCGCATCATATTGCATAATACAAACATAAGTGAACATTGACGGGCCAACATTGACTGGGCACTAACTGTAGTTTCACCTTTCAATGAGGGAATGGCAGAGATGTCATTTACACTCTTTGGGATTCAACCGGGAAGCTCAGGAGAGGGAGTGAGAGAAGAAATGTACATATTTCTTCATGGATTTGAGCACTCAATCGAGTTACAATCTCTCGGCGCCGAACTTTTCCATCTTCGCTTAACTTTCTTTATGAACTGCTTCATCGACCTGAAGACTGTACCTACGTACACGTACGAGTACATACATTACCTTTGCTACTATACTGGCGTACCCCCTGAATCACCCACCCGTTCGCTGACATAGATCATGATTAGCCCTCTCAGAAGGCTCTACCCTCCGGGTCAACTCTCTAAGCTGATCCCGTCTCACCCACGGGCGGGTGGAGGGGGGGGGCAACCCTCTTTCCAGGGGGTCTATGGAGAAGTCAGCTTAACTAAAAATTACACCAGAGCTTCCTCGAAGTCAGCCCGGAAGTTTGACCTCTACGTTCCCTCTTTTGTACTCCACCTCCCCCCTCTCCTGCACTGTAGGATCTTCCTAGCCCAAAAGAGCAACTAGTGAGTTCTACTAAACAATGATCTTCTTCGGGGGGCTCCATCCATTGCTCATAAGAGTTGGGGTCAGACTCAGCCACGGCCATCACAGCCTTGAGACTCCCCAAACCACAAACCATCAAGCCCATTTCCAATTCGAATCGGTCCAGCGTCCTCGAAGGAGATTCAGGCACGCAAACAAACAGGGAGAGAAGGAGAAAAAAAATGACGCTCAAGTTTGAATTCCAACTTTAGGAAATTAGAGTCCATCACGACGCATACATTACAAGGAAACTTATCATTTAAATGATACAGACTCAGAGCTTTTACTACTACTTCTTAATGTTAGGCATGCTTGCTTTTGATAGCTTACCAACAATCATGATTCCAAGGTTGGAATGCCTCCCCCCTCGACAATCACCTGTTGTGAAGTATGGAGTACTTTTGAAATAGGGCATAACGTAGCTGAAGTAAGCGTGACTGATGGCGACCAGCTAAGAATTGCCGACATCTTTTGACTATTTCGTTCAATACTGTCACTATAAAAGTTATCGTTGCTCACCCTAAACCTCTCTGCCTTTTGTGAGATGGGGGTCCGACTGGCAGAAAAGTAGGCACCTGGAAGCACTTTATATATCTGGAGCTTTCTTTTCTTCTTCCTTCTCCGCTTGTACATAGTACACACACATGTATATGTACAGGTTGATACAGAATTTATGTCAGTCACTATTTAAGTGGTGCTACTTTGACTCTGGGTTACTACGCTTTTTGTGCTTGGTGCACAGACCAACTGAGTTCTCGGTGTTTGGTCGCACTCGAAGCCATGAAGCTGGTTCATATCACAATCATTGGTGTTGGGCAGTCATGTCCATCAACTTGCAAATGAGGGTGCACATTAGGGTGGGTCCCTTGAGGACGAATTTTTTTCATTTTCAAAATCCACACTCATTGGCAGCTGCGACTGATGTAGAATGAAAGATCGCTCCTCATCAGATTGCAGTTGGTCCTCACAGAAAGGTGCTACGAGGCTGCCAAGTTGATGGACTTTCCTGGAGAACATAGGTCAGTATGATTGTCACTAAAGGAAAGCATATTGGTGAAATGTCAGTCAAAAAGATATCACTACATTCACTCACTCCCCCACCCCATCCCCCCAAAAATTGACCATTCCATAAGTAATAAACTCATGGTGATTTACAAGATGGAGTACATTAATGCTTGACTTTTTAACATCAAATGGTGATTAACATATTTCGTGGACCAACCTGTACAATGCAGGAATTACAATTGTAGAAGGTACAAGGCGTTGCCACACGCCACCTGCTCCATGAAAAAGAAGGATGGCAGTAATGCCTAAAGTAAATGTCAACAGGTTTGCACATGAGGCACAGTGTTGATGTGTTGACAGTTTGTGATAACCGCACACACACAGGCCACACTCAGACATTTTTACACTGTTTTCTTACTTTCTTATAAACCTTGGCCATTGTTAAAGTATCCCGAACGTGCATGTGTACACACACCAAATACCGTTGTCCTCCTAGGGGTCGGTTCGACTGCAAAAATGACTGGTTATCGTTTCACACCAGAGGTAACTGCGTGTTTTCTTTCTGGGCATGACTTTATTTGTATTCTGAGCTAACATCAATGGTGGAATTAAAATTCTTAAGCAACATAGTGCAAGTATTTCATTATTCTCTTTTCTCAAGTTAAGTGAGCGCATGCGACGAAAATGGGCGGACACATTCATTCAATTTTCATACAGAATCGTAAAGGCTGACGAGATTAAAGCACTCCTTTTGTATGCATTGCTTTCAAAAGTCTCCAAATGGGTCGTACTTTTTAATCAACCCCCAAAAAGATCTCATTTTATTGTGCGCTGCAGTCTCTGCAGATATTCTTTCTTCGCATTATCCTGTACCACAGACTTACAGAGACAAGAAAATTGAGGCCCCATAATTCTAACATTCTGAAGAAACCGCTAGTGCATCAAGGGTAATTTCATTACTGCTACTTGACCTTATGGAGAAAACTACACAGAATAATGACATCATGAGTCACCTTGGGATGGATGGGAGATTTTGGCTCCGCACGTGTACACAAGAACTGAATTGACTCGCTCATTATCACTGAAGCTAATGCTGACATACATGCGCAGATCACTCGTGCAGTGCACATTTGCACATAGAATCCTTCTTGAACTGTTAAGTTGTGTTCATGTATTCTGACAAAAACTGCTCCCACAATATGCGAGTTGCGCTTGCACACGCGCTCAGGAACACAAGGAAGGGCATCAAATGTCACCTAATGGTTTCTCTGAGAGGTTACTACGTTTTTCTACCTCATGTGCATTGGAGTGAAACTGTCAAGCCACCAATTTGCTACCCTCCCCTTCAATGGCCGCACGCTTTTGCACGTGGTGTACGCACAAGACACAGACCAGTGATCATTGATGCTTGGAAGGTCTCCTCCAAGCTCACGTCAGAGCTGTTGCGGTGTCGAGGTGCCCAGTAAGACCGAATCTCGACGCGCGGGAGGATGTGTGGCGGCGGTCTCGAACGAGCACTTCTCCTACTCACGGCTCTGGCCGTCTACTCAGGTGCACTGGCCAAGAACGAGGCGGAGAATGCCATCAACAAGATCATAGAAGGTACGTACTATTGTGCCCCTATCGTAAAAGGCATTGTGCACACGACCTTGGCCGTGATCAGACAGACACCGTCGTTGCGTTCGCACTGCAATTCACTTTTTCCTCAGGCTACGAGAATGGCATGAGGACCATCCACTACAAACTCCCCGAGAAGTCCTACGCCATGTTTCGAATAATGGCGCCCTCTCCCCCTGTGCTGCCCCCTAAGAACTTGAGCAAGTTCCTGGAGAAGAAGAAGAAGAAGCCGCTGCACTACTCCTCACGTCTCGCCTCCCCACCAGTGAGTGATTCCCTCACTCACCGTCCAGCCTATGCGTCTCCACTACCACCACTGAGGAAGACGGTGAGGAAGAAGAAGCAAAAGTCAAGATTCCACCCAAACAAAGAATTATCCAAGTTCCAAAGGCAACCGCAGAAGCAACAGCCAGAAGAGTTCGGCTATGGGGGTGAGTCCATCGACGGCCTCTTTCAGCCGTTGCCACTGACCGTCAAGTCGCAAGGTGTGCAACTTCAAGTGGATGACTTCATCCCCAGCAGCGGAGACGCTCACCACATCAACTTCTTCCCGGGCAAGAGGGGAAAGGGCGTCCCTGCAGGTGATCCGAGTCCTTTCAGCCAGGAAGTGTTGAGTCTTCAGGACGTCTACTCACAGTCTCAATATAGTCCTGGTAAGAAAACATTTTCCTCGCCCCGGCCAGTTAGACATTATGAGGGCGCTGACACCAAGCAACGGCGTCCAACGCAGTACAGTCAGGTCCATGACTCAAACGGACAAGACTACGACTCGCTGCTTAGCGGCCAACCAAACCCGCGCTCCCCTCTGATCTCCAAGCAGCACGGGCTGCGCGAAATCTCCTATGATCCAGACGACAAGCGTTATGACAGCTACCTATTGACTCAACACGACGACGCAGGAGTCCCGCTAACTCCTGAGAAATACAACCCCATAAGTCTGCCGTACGGCCCAGACGAGCCTCTTCTCCACCCGTTTTCTGACGCCAAGCTGCCTAAGCGGCATGTCCCAGAGCGTCTCAGAAAGCGTCAGCCCATATCAGACGTCCGAGGATTCCAGGAGTATGAATACTTTCCAGGTGTCGCCAAGACTAAGTCCGCCCAGAGGCATCGCCACCATTCTGCTCCTCCTCATTCTACTTTTTCGAACGAGGTCACGTCGTACCAAGCGACGGACAGACCTTCAGCGTTCAAGCCGACATTCGAACCTTCCACGCCAGCCTTGGGCAAGCAACTCCGATCCCACTTCCCACCCCTGAGTCCGCCGACACTTTCCACCCCTTCGTACTCTTTCGATGACGGCCAAAAGTTTTTCGCCACGACAGAAGCACACATGAAAGTGGCGGAGTCTCAAACTGAAGCGACGCTGAAGAAATCCCAAGTTTTCGACAACGATCACTTGGTGGAGCCACTGACGCCAGAGGGACGAAAACGGCTGATTGGACCGAAGGTGAGGAGGGTGAGAAAGCCCAGGATGCACAGGAAGAAGCACGGCCACCCTTTCAGGCACGAGGAGCACTTCAGGCCAATCAGCAATCCCTTTGAAGACGATGCCTGCACCAGACAGCCTGAGAGTGAGGCTTGCATCGGTCCAGTGGACCTGTCGGTGGTCTTTCCCAAGTGCGTTGCTGGCAGCGAAAACGGCATCGAGGACTATGTTTCCTTCGGCCAGTGTCTGATTAGGAATTATCCTTCAGTCAGAAGTCTGGGCAGCACTCCTGGGCTCCAAAGAAGGTTTTTCGTTAAACAAGAGGACTCCCATGAGGACAACGAGACTTTTGATGACGACGATGAAACCACCGAGGATCGGCACTGTACAAAAGCGGTGAAGCGGATCTTTGGCCAGTGCAGTCAGCTCCTATCGTCGTGCAAACTTCTGAGGAAGAGCGAGAAGGACGCTGTCCCCATGGTGGGATGTCTGTTTATGAAATATCCTAAAGTCATGAAGGCCGTTCTTATAGAGCGAGAAGAAGAACGTGACTTGGTCTGATGATACAGTTACACCAATATATTGTATATGTGCTTATACACTATGATATGGCTAGACCTATACGCCTATTACGCACGATCTTCTCTGAGCGAGGAGTTTGTGCGCGTACCGGTGCATTTACGTACGTAGATGCTTCTGCACGTACAGAGGACATTGCAGGCGTACAGTACGAATGTACGTATCTTTTTACGGAATACTAAACGCTGAAACACGGAACTCCAACCTTCGCACATGCCGTTTCTACTGTATTGTACCGCACATATGTAGTACACTAGGAGCACTCAGCTGTGTATGCACTCGTACCAGTGGTTGAGTCGTTTTACACTACGTTCCTTTAGACAGGTATTGTTCTCACTAATACCAAAATAGAATCTGCTAGGTACACTTTTAGACTGACAATGGATGGTTGGATAGAGCGCGACTCCCACCTTCTTCACGTAGTACTTTGTGATTTTATAGTTTTCGAGCCCTGCCATGTCACAACTCCTTAAGATATTGTCGTGAGGGCAAACAAAAAGCCAAGTATTGATTTTTTTTTCTCCTGGAAAGTGTAAACGAGATGTGCAGTTACTGCTGCACGATTGTAGAGCTGCATGCAGCCCTTCTATGTCTCCAAGTACGCATATACTCAGAACTGAGGACTTGTTTGGAATGACAGTCAACTTTGTCTCTTTCACAACACTTCAGGTAACTCATTCATTAGCTTGTGCACTGTAGCAAAGCCCGGAGAATGTTAATGAGATCTCCCAAGTGTCTACCAAGGTGCAGTTTCCGCATCTCCACCCGCATAATTTAGCTGTCGTCTTTTTGGTGTAGGTCGGGATCAGCACTTCCACCCATGTAAGTATGTGCATGGAGCAGGCCAAGGAAACAAGGGGTGTCCTAAGAACCATGTCATGTTCGAAAAGTTAGCGTCGTTATTGTATTAGCGGTGATTTCTCTCCGATCCCAGTGTCCGTTAAACATGACGTCACTTTTGTTCCTTTATCCGGCCTAAGGTCTGGTCCCGGATTGACTTGCAGTGACACAGCCTGACTGTTTGGACACCCTGTACTGTGACACGTTACCCGTACCTTACACGTTAAGTTGCGTGTACATCGAACATTATACAGACTGCGCATGTCTTTCCGCATGTCACTGACGGATATCTCCATGGAGCTGGGCACGCAGGCCCCCCTCAGAACCAAGTATTTCGGATATCAGGCATTTTCCCGGAAAGCGTCTCCTTGTGGGGTCCTGGCTGCCTGAGCTGCACATGCAGTCCTCGAAATGATGGATGTCCAAAGAGCGATCATCGCGCTCGTCAATACATGTTCGGTGCTTACTGTATACGTACATTCTGTATATTGGTCCTGATAATGTTGTACTGCCTTTCTCCATGGTATTCCCGAGCTGTGTGAGCGTCGTCCGCGTGTGCTAGTCCCTAATTCCCTATCCTATTTTCTATCGACTCAGGCTTTTACCGCCGTTACTAAAAGAGAATGGCACGTCTTTCGGCTGTACTGACATCGAGCCAAGAAAAACCTTGTGGGTTTTTTTAAGGGCCAGCTAAGAAAAGGAACAAAGGAACGAAGAAAGGCTTGATCGATCTGAAATTCCGCCTAAGGATCTTTCAGTCCGGAGGCGACGTCGAGATGTGACAAGCATATTTCTAATTTTAAGCCTCTATCGCATAAAGGCAATCCGCTCCTCTTTTCTTTCTTTGAAAAGCTGTCGCTCGTGCGCTTCACGCTAACCTGAGATTTATAGCGACGACCGTGAAGAATAGGAATGACTCTTGATCGCGAGAAAGAGAGAGCGCACCTCTTACGCACATGCTGTACACATAGTGGGGGAAGCTGAAGTCTCTGCTGCCATAACTGTACATGGGGCCTCCTTCTCTCTCTCTCACTCTCTGGGGGGGGGCGAGCACAGCAAATGCGATTGGTAATGTTTCGACGGGAGGAATACCAATGCAGATGAAACACTCCCCAAGGAGCACTCGGACGAGCAGAAGCACGAGCAGCAGGAGGAGTATGGAGTCGGACTCGAGGTGCTCACCAGCTGGTCTCGTCTCGATTTTTTCGATTGCGGACACTCGTATGGCCCGCATGCACGTGAGACGTTTTTGCAAGCAACCGTGCATATCGCAGACTGCCTCGGCCGTCGTGTCGTCCTCGTCGTCGTCCCTGGTGACCTCCCCTTCCCCGGCAGACAGAGAGTTGGGCCTCTTAGACTCGCCTTCTTCCATGCGATCGAGGCTGACTTGCAATTTTCCGCCTTTTTTTATTGCAGAAGCGCGCAGCTCATCGCATAACGCTCATCCACTTTCTCTCTGTCTCTCTCCTTGAGGCTGTCATGTGTCAAGACAAGGCGCTTGTTTGTGCCGCTAAAATTATGACCGCGCCACCCGCAGGCGCACTTTTGAGAAGGCAGACGTAAAATATGTGCTGATGCAGCAAAAACGGCAATCTGCCCTAGAAGCGGGGTAAAAAACGATCATTCGACCGCTTGCAATCACGCAGTAGTTTCTCTATGTCTTTTTGGCGTTCCACTGGCTAGAGGAGGTTGCTCTTATCCCCCCTGTTGATGATGCGACTTCTCTTGCAACTGCAGGTTTTTCCAGGCCTTGATCGATGACTCCCACGGGCCGAGAGTTGTTGCTCTTGGCCCAGGTCACGTTCGCTGCAGCGATGCCGACAGCAGGCAGGGAGGAGAGCGTGTGCATCTTGAGAAGAGTGAGTGCGTGAAATGAGCACGGCGGCGCTTCGTAGTGCGCACTTAGACATACATCTTGATTTTGTATGCATTGAAAGGGAGGGAGGGAGGAAAGTTTGCGGTGCCCTTTTTTTCCCTTTCCTTCTCGTCCTCAGTACGTGCAAAGTGAAAAATGCGTCTACGGGGGGCCAAAAGAGAGAGCATTTCATTACTGAGCCGTCGCTGCCGCCGTCGCCGCCATCGCTGCCGCCGCTGCCGCCGACGTCGTCGTCGTCCTCTCTCGCACTGTTGTCCTTTTCATGTCTTTCATCGGAGCTGCCTTTGACCCATTGTCTTGCTATTACATAAAGAACAGACCCTTGTGAAAGTGCAAACTGACCTAACTCAGAGATAATAAAGACACGGTGGGTGGACAGCGGCAGAAAGGGGCGGCGAAGCAAAAAGACAAGGAGAAAAGCCGGGATTAACCCTTTTTTTTTTTTACCTCACCGCCCTATAAATACTTACGTGACAAAGACGGCGGAAGCAGCCAACCAACTCTTTATTGGAGCCACGCTTGCTCTCTTTCTCTTCTCAAGGCTTTTACGACCAAGGTTCATCGTCACCTTTCATAAGCCCCCCATAAAAGGGGGAGAAAGAAAGCGAATCTGCTGAGTCCTGATGTCCTTTCTTGTTGTTCCCCCTTCTCCTCCCCCCCCCCCCCTGCACGCACTCAGGTTCAAAAGTGTACTTCATTGTACAGTAAATATATTCGTGTGTTCGTTGGTGGCGATGCACGGGGGGGGGGTTTGCTCACGGCGCTTTCTAGCTCTTTTTCTCTCCTTTCCGGCAGCGTCTGGTTGAGTGCAGGTCCGGCTTTTCCTTCTTCTTCCTCTTCTTCTTCTTTTCCTTCCTTTTCTTCTTCTTTTCCTTCCTTTTCTTCTTCTTCTTTTCCTTCCGTTTCTTCTTCTTCTTTTCCTTCCTTTTCTTCTTCTTTTCCTTCCTTTTCTTCTTCTTTTCCTTCCTTTTCTTCTTCTTCCTCTTCTATTTCTTCTCCTTCCTCTTCCTTTTTCCTTCATCCTCCTTTTTCTTCATCGTCCTTTTTTTCATCTTCTTTCTTCCTCTTTCTTTTTTCTTCCTATCCTTCGTCCTCTTTCTTTTTTCTTCCTATCCTTCTTCTTCCTCTTCTATTTCTTCTCCTTCTTCCTCTTCCTACTCTTCCTTCTCTCTCTCTTAATGTGGTACACATACGTATGCGTGCACATTTTCTCTTCTCTCTCTCTCTCTCTCTCTCTCAAGAGGCGCTGGATTCAGTTGAGGAAGAAACTCGCCAAAGGACGAAAGGAAGGCGACGGCGACGGAAAAAATGCGTAAGAAGAGAGAGAGAGAAGAGCCGGCAAACAACTGCTTTTTTCAACTTGACAGTCGAGGAAGAGAGAAGTGAAGACAGTGAGAGACGTTACAGTGAACCACTCCATTCCATTCGTTGATTGCCAATCGACTGAACACACACAAGCGGACGCACGCACGCGCGTCCTTGCTCTAAGTACTCCATACTTGGAGCAGAGAGGGTAGATTAATTGGGTCCTTTGGCGGCGGTGCTTTCGGGCGACGACAGTGGCATAATGTGGACGATCTTCCCGCAGAAACAGGAGTAGCAACATCCCCAAAGGTGGCAGCAGCAAAAGACCGACAGTGCTTTCAAATAAATTTCCTCCGACAGCAGCAGCGGCGGCTGGCGGCTGCGACGGCGGGGTCCATTTCTGAGTCCATTCGAGCGGCAGAAAAGAGGCAATAGACATAAAGCGACCACAAAGCCATCCCTCGCCCTTTCTCTCTTTTTCTCTAATGCTGTGGGGAGCGTTGTGAAAGGACGTACGGGAGGACGGACGGACGGACAGACAGACGTAAGGACGGACGTAACAGTGGCGCTACATATGTTGCAGAGAGGATGGGAGGCAGAGAGAAAGATGCCCACTTCTCCCAGATTACTCAGTCTCGGTCATCGCCAGCAGCAGCCCCAGCAACTCGCGGATGGACACGGTAGCTCTCGTCCTCACCCACGCCCTGGCCCGCGTCCACGCTCTGGCCCGCGGAAAACAATTGTTGCTAATGACATTTGGATGAGAAGAAGCGGCTGCTGCGGCGTTGCCGGTGAATGCGAAGGACGCGCGCGGTCAGTGCGGCTGGTGGAGGCGAGGGGATATCGGGGATTCTGCCATTGACATCTGCCAACTGGCAGTGTATCACTGAAGGGCTCTCCAGCGGTTAATTCGTCATGTGAAAGAAGAGGGGTGACGAGAGGTGCTTCTTCTTCCGTGGCAGTCGAGCAGAGCGCCAACAGCCACCGGGCCGGCGTCAACATGGCGCCGACCACCTCCAGCCTCAAGACCCACGCCGGCGATCAGCAGCAGCGCCAGCAGCCGTGGCGTCAGAGTAAAAACAACAGCAGCAGCAACTCCAACGCCGCCGCCGCCGCCTCCGTGGCCGCCGCCTCGCGACGCCATCACCATCACTACCACAAATCTGAAGAGCCACCTTCATCGACTCGTAAGCCGCTGCCGGGCAGTTATCGCCACATCTCGGCACATCTGCAGTCTTCAGAGGTAAGCACGTATACACATGATGCACCTTACGCAAGTTGTACGTGTTTTAATGGATCTGGGCCATATCTCAGGAAGAGCTTCAAGGGTAGGAGTGGGAGAAGCCAAGTGCATAAATAGGCAGAGGTCGAGGGATCATGGGGAGGTAGGGAGGCATCATTTATTTCCCCGAGGAGTTGGAAGAGGGGCAGCTGTAGCACGTGGTCTTCTTCTTCCTCCTCTTTTTCTCTCCTCTCTTGCGTACGCTTGTCACTGTGGTGACTAAGTACCGTGCAAGAGGAAAAAGAGTAAATACATGTACGTCTACCACACTTGTGCGCTGCGGTTCGGTTCGCTTGTGCAAAGAAAAGCCTTTCCTTCCTTCCTTCCTTCCTTCCTTCTTTCCTCGTCGGAGTGAAGTTGCTGCAATGCGTCAAAAGAGGCAGTGGCGGTATTTGAATGAAACTGCAACCCCGGCACCATAGACCAGAAGCGCTTCAACAGTGCTAGACAAAATAGAAATGAGATTTGGAATGACGTACTACTTGAAATGTATGGAGAGACATTGGCCATTGAGGAGCGCCAAGCTGGCGCAGCTCCGGCACCTCTTTTTCTGGTGCTTGTTACCCACGTTGTAGAACGCGGGCCAGTACGCCCACGTATAAAGTGTCATGCTGGAAATAGCCTGATTCTCTCACACAAAAACATTGAGAAGATTGAGGCCAGTCCCGAGTATGCCCAAGACAAACACTTTCCTGTCCGGTAAACGAAAGGGAGACTAACAAATAACTTTCCACCTTATTTGCCTTTCTCGTTGGCCCCTACCCGATCGTTGCAATCAGGCACAGCAAGATAGCTGGGTTTTTTTTGTTCATGGGCGGGATGGACTCGTCACTTCATTTGTTGTGCGCAACAATGTCCATGCCTCATATGCAAGCACGGAGTACATGCAGCGCTGAACGACGAATGGAAGAAAACAGTCGCAACAACATGAGGGAAAGAGAGCGAGAGAGAGGCCGCAGTGTAATGTAGCAGAAATTTTAGCACTGCTGTGTTACGACTCTCCAAATCTCTCTCTCTTTTCGGCAGAAAATCTTGAGAAAGGCGGCATTTTCTCCACCATGTGGAATAAATATCCGATTACCAAGAGCTTCGTCAAACTCTATCTCTCCTTACTCTTTCTTCTTCAGCTCCAGCTTTTGCGTCTTCCACCTCTTCTTCTGCCCCCTGATGCCCTTTTCCACCACCCGCAAGAAAGAATGTTTTCTTCCTCTACGCAAATAAGGACAAATCACATCTGCCCGTCCATAATTCTTTATTTACAACATCCAAAGTTATCTGAACTCGCATATCTTTTCCCATGTAATTTGATCGCGGGGCCACGCGGCTGGCCAGAATCCGTGATGTGCCAAGAAATGCCTGATGTTGAGATGGCTTCAAGGATTCTTATCAACTTATCTGCCAACTAATATAAGTTCCATCTCTCCGTTTTTAAACGTCATTACGAGTATTTTGTCACTTTAGTGACATGTTGAGGACTTGGGACCGAAAACTTTTTCAATTACCCGAAAGTGATCTCCAGAAAAGTTAGCGATCAGTACGACTGTCAGGAGCTGTGCTAGATTATACATCGGCACGCAAAAATCCCAGCATCACCGTCCTTATCAGCAGTAGTTGGAAAAGAAGACTGTTATGTTCGAAACACCACATTGAACATGAGCATTCAGCAGCTCCCTGGCGCATGTATGTTTTGCACTGCATGATCAAAAGGTTTTCCTCCCACTGCCCATACCGGGATAGTCAAGTAAGCCATAGAAATACTACTACTGTGCTACCGGAGTGCAGGTCCGCCGCAAAGAGCAAGCTTTCACATTCGATCTTTGAAGTTCCAGAGAAAGAAGACGCTACGAACTTGGTCTGCAAACTTGACAGGCTACCATAAATTAGATTGTGTGAGGAAGAACTGAGCGGAACATCCACTGCTAACCCTCCAAAAATTGAAATAATCCTTATCTGCTATAGACCGCAGTCTTATATTCTTGTAGCTCACTGCTTTAACTGGAGCAGCGTATAAAGAACAGGTTGAGGCGGACGAGGAAAAAGTGGCGACGGCGCTATATCTTTCTTCTGTCATCTTATCACTACGTGACCTGCGTGGCCTTAGTGGCTACGCTAATTCCTAGGTGATTTTTTCACCTTGCGTGTCCTCGCTTCTGCCGTGCTGAAGAAGTAGCTGAAGAGTCTGACGCTGAAGAACCTGAATCTGAAGTGTCTGACGCTGAAGAACCTGAAGCTGAAGAATCTGAAGCTGAAGAAACTGAAGCTGAAGAATCTGAAGCTGAAGAATCTGAAGCTGAAGAATCTGAAGCTGAAGAATCTGAAGCTGAAGAATCTGAAGCTGAAGAATCTGAAGCTGAAGAATC